>Ga0214545_1000764_pt1 | contig 55246 bp, 32 predicted proteins | sample CNSS4metaG_FD_160064 | JGI IMG/M metagenome (GOLD analysis project Ga0214545, IMG submission 160064) | Root nodule microbial communities from cowpea collected in UCLA plant growth center, Los Angeles, California, USA - CNSS4 | ecosystem: Host-associated > Plants > Roots > Nodule | place: USA... | reverse complement strand
GAAATTGAAGAACAAAGATAACAAATATGCATACTCACACGATCTCATGAATAAGTATCCTAATATGATATATGCATGTTAGATTTATGATTCTTCCATTACAATATTTCTCCCAAATTAAGTTTCCTCAAATTAGTATGAACCCTAACTATGATTTTAAGAATTTTTTGTATGAAATTGGCATAAACCTTAATTATATTTTCTCAAATTAGTATAATCCAACATTATAAAATGTTGATATTTTGTATTTTCAACTACATACAATAAATTAGTTGAATACTCTTGAATTGAAATAAAAATTAGAATACTCATTTATGTGAATTCAACAAATTAAAAAAATTAAAAATTGAAAAGTTTGAATTACATGATTTAAATAAAGAAAATAATTTTTTCAATTAAAAAAATTATATATAAAACATCTAATTTGGCACCCCTACATATTTTCTTCAAGTTCCGCCACTGCTACATGGTTACAATTTTTATGCTAATTTATTAAATTAAATTAATAATTATGTTACTTATGTTTTTTTTATGTATGAACTCAACTTTTTTTAATTCGCTTACAAGTGACATCTTACATAAATTAATAAAATTTTGAGCACTTCTAGTGCTATAGGAATGGACCGTGTGAGTGACCTTTTATCAAATTTTGGCTTTTTCTTTTATAATTTCTTTTATCTCTTTCTTTCTCTTTAACTTTAATTAGGTCTGATAATTGCATTTTATTTTTCTTTCTTTCCTTACTAATTTCTTGTCCTTTAAATTGGGTCTACTGTATATGTGTAATTGTTCATGTTCTCTCTTCCCAATGCCTCATGACTACATTATACATGATTTATAAGAAACTTATTCTTTCTGTGATGAACTTTGTCACATACCAATTGTTATTATTAAAAAGTAAAGGATATTTCTAACAGCTGTCTTAAGACATTGGTTAAGTAATTAAAAGAATTTGTTTAGGAAATTATATAAATTAAATAAAAAAGTTATCAAAAATGTATTATAGGCTTTATTATATAAAATAGAGAATATTTACGTGCATGAACCAAACACGTCATCACCGAACATTTTCTTAAATAAAATTGTTTCCGTAATTGTGCGATATTATGGGTGGATGCATGTACGTAAGTTTAAGAGAAAGGAAGATGATATTCTAAAATCTTTTGTTTTCCAATTATTATATATAAGCCAGAACAGCATAGGGGATGCATATGAACATAGATATGAATGAACGAAACCTTAGAAGAATGAACATGAAATATTCTCCAATCTTATGTATTATCATTATTATTATTATCTTATTATTTTTAATATTATTACTATGTATAAGAGGACCATTTTGTTGTCTTCCCATGTTTCATAATACGACGTAGGCACCATTTCAACCATTCAAACTGTCGGAAGATGATGAATTTTGAACATACATAGAAAAGTCAAAGAATAAAAATGACATAAAACATGCTATGATCTCATAATTATTTTTGATGATCATTGATGACCCTTTTGAGGCCATATAGATTCAAATGGGTTTTGAAAAACTGAGATACACAATCAACGGCAGAGCTTCTTACGGGCGGGTTGCTATGGCCTCCCATAATTTTTAATTTTTTTTATTATATATATTTACTTTTAATTTTTTTTAATTTATATATTAAAATTAATAGAAATAAATTAAGTATGTTTTTATTTTATTCATAAAGCATAATATTTAATATTATTAAATAAATGAACAAAAAATTAAATGTGATGAAGAATAAAAATATTTATTAAGATTTTTTTTATTGTGTTTTTGAATTTTCACACATTATATACATCTTTTTTTGTTTTGGAAAACAAAAAGTTAGATATCAACTCATTATTTTTGCTTTTATTTTTTATTAGTTGCCTTTCATTCATAAAGAAAAAAAAAAAACTCTCTTGTCCACTATACAGAAATATTTGTTAGTATTATTTATTTTTGCTTTTATTTCTTATTAGTTGTCTTTCATTCATAAAGAAAAAAAAAAAAAAAAATTTTTTTTTTTCTTTTATATATTTTTTTTTTTTTATTATTATTTATATAATTAATTTTATTTTTTTTTTTTTATTTTTTATTTATTATAATTTTTTTTCTATAAAAAAAAAAAAAAAAAAAAAAAAACTCTCTTGTCCACTATACAGAAGTATTTGTTAGTATTATTATTTATCTCATAAGTCTTATATTCATTTTTTATGGATATAGGAGAAAAAATATTGTATCATAATCATCTTTTAATTGAAACTTGATTATCATAAATTTTTCTTTTAGTAACTCTTAATTTGTTATTTTTTGATTAAATTATGATGAATTATTTTTTGTTAAAATTAAAAAAATAATATTAATAAATAATATATTCATTTTTTAAAAGTGATATAAAGGAACGATGAAGCATGATAAAAATTATCATAAGGTATCATATTGTTATATTAGAGGAATCCTTTCTTAAGGTTCAACGAATTACAGGTAAGGATCCATATTAAATTTTAGTTATGATTCAACTATTGATAAGTTAAAAAATATGAAGGAAGAAAAGACAATCCTTTATATGTTTGATTTCTTTTTGTAGTTACAATTATACTAAATTATTTATTTATTTTTATTATGTTAATGACAATAATTAAATATATAAATTTTGAATATATTATTTATTCATTTTTATTAGTCAAGATCCACACCACTGTACACAATATACTATTGATGATCTTTGAACTAGTTTCTAGTTTCTAACTGATAATGCAAAACCAAGATTAACCGTGTATATGAGTTGAACTTTAATGTTGTTCTGAGTGTAAGCCATTATGTAGTGCTTTTGGTATTAATTTCTTCTATGATTTATGCCGACCAAATAAAAATATTCAAATACTGTGATCTATCTAGATTAAATATTTTGGGAATTATTTTGTAAAATATCCTTAAAGTAGTACGTAGGTTTAAAATAAGTGTATAGACTTTTATTATTATTATTATTATTATTATTATTATTATTATTATTATTATTATTATTATTATTATTATACACTGAGAAAAAAAAAGTATAAATAATTCCTAGTCATAGTTGGAGATGATATCTAATAAACATAAGGATTTTATTTTTAACTAATAACATTAAATAAAATTGAAAAGGATGTTTTCTTTGACAATGCATATATTCATCTGGTTATAGACGCATTTGTGTGATTGGCTTGCAAAAGAGAATGCCTCTCTTCATTGAATCAATTTCGGTCATTTCCAAATTGTCTTACTCAAGTTCAGCATATTTTAATGGTTGATGCAATAAGTGTTGCTAGTTTGCGTTTGTAATGAGTTTGTTATTTTTTTTTTTCATTTCCAATTGATAAATAAAATAAAAGATAATTTATATTTATATTTAAGTCTAGAGAGTGAGTTTTAGTGAAATGGTTGTCCATCTCAAAAGATACATGTTGGAAGAGAAAGGCACCCCTAAAAGAAAGGCTGCTCTATCTGAGAAGATTTTATTTAGACAAAATGAAAGTGTCTAATCACAAGTATGGTGAGCAAGGTATACAACTGAATGAAAGAAAGGACTGATATATAAGTCAATACCGAACAAACTAAAACAGATTTTTTAATCACAACCGAACACCCTTCTCTGATTAAAAAACTTCTATAAATGAAAATCAAGAACATTCAGGGATGTTCTCATCTCATTGAACCTCTCGTACTTCAAAGCTTTAGTCATGACATCAGCTAATTGAAGTTTAGTCCTGCAATGCTTCAATTTGATGCTTCTCCTGCTGACTTGATCTCGCAAAAAATGGTATTTAGTGTCGATATGCTTGCTTCTTCCGTGAGACACTGGGTTTTTGGCTAGATCAATAGCTGATTTGCTATCCACTAGTAATTCTACAGTGTCATCATTAAACATCTTCAATTCTTTGAGTAAAGTCTTGAGCCAAAGTTCTTGGCATGTTACAGAACATGCAGCAATGTATTATGCTTCACAAATGGAAAGGGTGACCACCGTTTGCTTCTTTGAACTCGAAGATATTGGAGATCCGAACAGCAGGAAAACCTGTCCTGAGGTGCTTTTTCTATCAGTTGTGTCACCAATCCCATCAGAGTCTGAATAAGCTAGCAGTTTAGGTGATCACCTTCTTTGCTTTGATGAAGAAAAATAAGACCATATCCAGGGTGCCTTTAAGATATCTTAGAATATGTTTCACTGCAACCAGGTGTGATTGTTTAGGGTCACTTAGAAATCTACTTACAATTCTAACGCTGTAGGTAATCTCAGGTCTGCTATGGCATATGTATCGTAGGCTTCCAATCATCTGCCTATATAAAGTTTCATCCATCGAGGCTTCAGTTTCATCTTGTATGAGTTTCAAGCTAAGCTCTGTAGGTGTTGCTGCTGGATTACAATCCAGCATGTTGAACTTCTTTAACACTTCTAGGATGTACTTTCTGTGATGCATGATAATTCCTCTCCTATCATAAGCAAACTCTAGTCCTAGAAAATATGATAGGGCACCCAAATCAGTCATTTCAAATTCTCTTTTCAGATCTTCTTTTAATTGATTTATGCAAATTGAGCTACTTCCAGTAACTAAAAGATCATCCACGTACAAACAAATTAGCATTATCCTTGTAACATTTAAAGACTTGACATACACTTCGTACTCCGTGGTGCACTTCACGAAACTAACTCTATAAAGGAAATTGTCAATCATTTTGTTCCATGCTCTTTGTGCTTGTCTTAGGCCATACAAAGCCTTTCTTAATCTTAACACCTTATGTTCATTGCCCTTACTCACAAATCCAAGAGGTTGAGTAATGAACACTTTTTCATCCAACGTTCCATTTAGGAAGGTGGACTTGACACCCATCTGCCACAGACTCCAATTCTTCCAAATAGTTAGAGCCACAATCAGTCAAATGGTCTCCGGTCTGGCTATTGGAGCAAACACTTTTGAAAAATCAATTCCTTCAAATGGTCCACATACATCACTATACACAACCTATAGTATTTCACTACTTCTTGATGTAATGAAATTACTAAATGAGGTTCTGGACTGCTTATTAATCCAACAATTTTCATAAACCTTTATAGGAGTCTTGATCAATGGAAGACCACTCACCAATTTTTCAGAACTCATTCGACTCAAGTCTTTGAAATTTAAGTGCCCCATTCTTAGGTGCCACAACCAGGATTCATCAGTATATATCACAGCGGAAAAGAATTGAGTATCAAGGTTGTTCAGGCTAACCTTAAATGTTCTGTTCCTGACTAATGACACTCTAATCACAGTCTTCTTTGTTGTGTCCCAGACCTCAAGAAAGTTGTCAACTGTTCTCACCGAATATCCTTTCTCTAACAATTGACCCATGATGATCAAATTGCTTTTCATCCCAGGCACGTATAAGACATCAGAAATGATGGCTTGTTTACCATCTTGCTTTGTCACAACTACATTTCCTACACCTTCGGCTTGTATGAACCTGTTATATGAAAACCTCACGGTACTTTTCTTCCTTTCATCAAGATCGACTAGCCACTCACGATGACCAGTCATGTGATTCGAACAGCCCGAATCAATATACCAGATTTCATCACTTGATCTCTTTGGTTGGGTGACCATCATCAAGATCACAGGTTCCTCTAATGCTTCACTACTCTCCTTCTTCGCCATATGCGCTTGATATTCTGTCTTTGACTAATTATCCCTATAATCGGAATTGTTTGGTGTTGCTTTACATTCCGTTGAGAAGTGACCAATTCGATTACAATTGAAACACTTTATTCTCTTTTTATCACTCTTTCTCTTTCCTCTTCGCCAACCATTGGAATTTCGCTGCATGTTATCATAATGATCCTCGCTACCTTTTTCTTGATCTTGATTCTGACCACCTTTTCCATATCCACCTCTGGAGTTTCTCCTGCGACCTCGACCTCGGAAACCACCTCTGGAATTGTTTCCGCTTTTCTTTGATGTTTGAGCCAGCAAAGCTTGATTGTTATTGGGCTTCTCTGACTCTCTCCAATAATTTTTATTCATGTGCCTCTAAGTAGCCTTGAAGTTCTTTGACTTTCATCTCTTCAATTTTCTTTTTCTCTTCAATCGTGACCACAATATGGTCGAATCTTGGATTAAGAGGCCTCAAGATTTTCTCAACAATAGACTTATCCTTCACTTTTTTCCCACAGCCCTTCATTGCATTCGTATGAGTGATAATCCGATTAAAGTACTCTGTCATTTTCTCATTGCTCTCCATTTGCATCAATTCGAATTGACGACGCAAAGTTTGTAACCTGACCTTCTTCAAATTTCTTGACCCTTTCATTACATTGCTCCAAAATCTTCCAAGCTTCTTCTGAAGTTGCAGCTCCTGCAATCTTCTCGAAGTGTGGTTCGTCAACACACTGATGAATCAAGACGGTTGCTCTACAATCTTTCTTCTTGTTTTCTTTGTAAGCAGCCTTCTGTTCATCTGTTGGAGCTTTACCCAGGGCTGAAAATCCCTCTTCAACTATCTCAGCCACATCTTGAGAACCAAAAATGGCCTTCATTTGCACACACCATCTGGTCCAGTTCTTTCCATTAAGAATAGGAAGATTTGTTGAAAACGCACCAGGTTCCATCCTCAAACCTTTGCTCCGGATCACAATTGTTGGAACAGAAAGGCATCGCTAAAAGAAAAGCTGCTCTATCTGAGAAGATTTTATTTAGACAAAGTGAAAGTGTCGAATCACAAGTATGGTGAGCAATGTATACAACTGAATGAAAGAAAGGACTTATATACAAGTCACAACGAACAAACTAAAACTAAAATAGATTTTTTAATCACAACCTAACAATACATTTGGTATATATTTACTTTAGTGTCACATTTCTTCAAATATATACTCACTAATTTGTGTTAGATATGTAATTGAAAAAAAAAAATTGTGAAAAAAAAGCAATAAATAATTGCTTTTTTGCTTTAATAAATATCTTTTAAGATTAGCCAATAACCAACAATAATCATTTGTTTTCATTGTAATATAAGAAAAAGGAAAATGCTGTAAGTTTCACTCACTATTAAAATAAATAAGAATTAGAAAATTGTAATGAGGTTAATTTTTTTAAAATAAAAAAAAAACATGGATAATCAAAAGTTTGGTGTACAAATCTATAACGCATCATAATACAACTTCAAGTAAAATTTTTAATCTATACAAGAATATTTAACAAAGTGAACTGAGAATTCACGCGACAAAAAACTCTTAAAACTCGTATACAAATAAAATTAACTAATTTTACATTAGAAATGATGGTTAGATTTAATATGTTTTTCTACTTCATACAATACATGAATATATTTTCTAAAGTACATACATATGTATTGGAGATGATTCCAAAAATTAAATACATGATTTTTTTTTTTAAATAATAACATTAAATAAAACTTTTGAAATTGAAAGTGGCTTATATTTAATAACAATGAACATAATTCATTTCTTTTCGCATAGTGTTTAATCCTAGCATAAAACCCATTTAGGTAACCATGACCAAATGTTTCTATCTTAATTTTGTGCAAAACTCTCTTTAATTTTGAAATTATTATGCAAATTTTCCAAATGTTTTGTGGACTAATGTCTCCTAATTAGGAGAATGGTGGGTTCTAAATTAACTAATTTTTTGCAACTTATGATTAAAGCTTAAGGGCCACTAGCTTTGCCTTTCTTTCTTTTTCTTTTTCTTCCTCATTTTAGGGTCTTTGGTAGTCTTAATCATTAGTCAAAAGATTTCCTAGGGCAATGCACATTAACAAAAATGATTAGCACTTAGGTTAAACCAATGTTGTGGTTTTGACATTTAACATGTGTGCATATATAAGCATATATAACCGTACCCTTGTACTTTATTTCAGTCTCACTCACAATAATTGATTACTTGTTTTAAGTTGTAAAAGAAAACATAGGTGAAACACATGGTACATAGTGAAGGTACCAAGTAGATAGATAGATCCCCTTTTTTACTAACCTCTCTACTCTTTTTAATGATTAAAATCAACACCCCTCTTGGTTAAATTTATGAAAATCAATGCTCTTTTCGGAAAGATTTAAACTTTTTAATAAAATATTGGACTTGCAAAAACAGAAATTACTCCTACATTTCTTAAACTTACTATGAATGTTAAAACATTTCGTCATCACTGTTTTATGAAAAAGGGCATTGGACAAAGAGCTGGTAACTGTTTTGTAACTGAGCTAAAAATTCTTGGATTGAAATTTACTATAGAAAGGAGAAAAGGAAGATAGTAAAAATTTCAAAACATAATTTAGAGACCATATCATTAATGTAAAACATTCATCAATCTTAATTAATTTCTATTAAAAAAATTGCAACACTACAAGAAAATCATTGATTAATAATTATTTTTAATGACAAAAATAATTAGTCATTGTAATGATCAATTTATATACAAATTTATAAATTAAAAATTATTAGTAATTAAAATAGTATCAAAAAATTATAATTAGTCTCTAAATTGATAACTAAAATAGTTTCGATTATAAATTGGTCAGTAACATTAGCTATCTAAGTTTTAACTATAAAAGAATTTATCTATAAATTAATTTTTAATTAGAAAATTGATTTCTAAATCGGTTTCTAAATATATTTTTTTATCATAAAATTGGTCATTTGATAATTTTGTTACAGTGTAATTCTATAATTTTAATACACAAATTTTAAATATAACAATTTCCTTTAGAAACTTAATCTCAATGTGACTAACTATAAGTGGTAAAAACTTGCTAAATTATCCAAAAGATAGTATGAAGTTGAGATAGAACAACTAAAGAAGGCACAAAAGTTTGATATAACATATTAAAAATATATGTTCTGACTGCTTACATATGCTTTTGTTGTACCTTATTCATTGTCAATTTACCAATGTTCCAATCCCCAAATCAATGGAAGAATTTGATGATATCAGTACATAATTGGTGAAGGTATATGATACATTTATAGTGAAAGATGAAAAGAGTGAATTGCTTATTACAAGGACAAAGCTTGCCAGCCATTTGGGACCAGGGAATCCCATCAAACTCAATATTTTGATGGTGCTTGCAAGGGATAGTATCAAAAAGAGGAGATTTTGGGTCCAAATAATGAAAAATTGTCAAAAGGGTGGACTCACATATGGTTATTTTTTCTTGAATTGAAAAATTTTGTTGTTGAACAGAAAGAAACTCTTGATCTTGTCTGAAGAAGGGTGGTGTTGTTGAGCATGATTTTATAATGACAACCCTTGCATGCCTTTCACAGCTTTCAACTAAAGTAACTTCCATCCAATCATTTGTCACCCCTCTGAAAGGACACCCTGCCCTTATTTAAATGGGTGAATGAACTGGCAGCATCTTTGCTTCAACCTCAATTAAGCTGCTTTTTAAGTGCCCTCCTTTTCATTTTTAAGATATATCTTGTTTTTTGGCAAAAGGGTAGGTTCCAAAATGGGAAGACAACCTTGTTGTGATAAGGTTGGTTTGAAGAGAGGTCCATGGACTATTGAGGAAGATCACAAGCTTATCAATTTCATTCTCAACAATGGTATTCACTGTTGGAGAGTAGTTCCCAAGCTAGCAGGTATTTCTTTTGTGAAAAAAAATTAAATTGTTCACTTGTGATTTTGCCTTAAAAGTTGTGTTAATTGAATTCTGCATTTTTTTTTTTTCTTTTCTTTCTGTTTGGCTTTGTGGTGAAGGATTGTTGAGATGTGGAAAGAGCTGCAGATTGAGATGGATTAATTATCTGAGACCAGACCTCAAGAGAGGTGGTTTTACTGAAATGGAAGAGGATCAAATTATACAACTACATTCATGTCTTGGTAACAGGTATATCTATATGTATATATGCCATCAAAATCACCATCCTATGCAATCTTTTTGAACTTTTAACTCACCTACGAACAAAAGAAATATCGATGTCTTCTAACACAAATGAGACATTTTTCAGGTGGTCTAAGATTGCCTCACATTTTCCAGGGAGGACAGACAATGAAATCAAGAACCATTGGAACACAAAAATAAAAAAGAGGTTGAAGGTCCTTGGTTTGGACCCTTTGACCCTGAAGCCAAATGAGCAAAAGCAGCAACAGTGTGGTGAGGATGACAAACTCAACACAGAGAAACAGCAAAAAAGCACTTCAAAAGGGTGTGAGCAAGGTGTGGAGAAGAAGCCCTTGGACATGCATGGCACCACAGGAAAAGAGCCAAAAACAGAAGACAAAGTTGAAGAAAACAAGGTTACATCATGGGATGACACCACTGGTTTTTTGAACACTTATGAAGTGTTGTGGTCAGAGTTGGAGTTGGGATCATGGATGAGCCAAGAAACCAAAGCCAGCACTAGCTCTTATTGTAGTTCTTGTTTCTCAGTGGATGATTCTAGCAACCTTTCTTCTGTGGGTGAATCCTCTTATCTTCAGCAAAATTCCTTTCAACAATGGGTTCAGGGTTTGGATTCTTTTTTCTCATGGGATAGCTTCAATCCAATTCACAGAGATTTTCCCTTCTTGGAAAATAGGCAATAAGCATAATTCCATCATTACACCACCCTATTTTTACAATCTCTCCACCAATAAAATGCTACAAAATATCAAGAATGCCACTTTAATTCTACAAATCAACGTGTGATTCCATATTGTTGAATGTGAATTGGATACATTGCCATTGTTTCCGTACAAACTCACCTAATGAAATTTGTTATTTGCATTTGAGAGATGATTTGAAGAAAAATTAATAGATAGATTTTATTGGATATTGAAAAAAAAAAGTAGAGCTATTTATTTCAAGGAACAGATATGGAAAAATACAAGTAATTGTAAAAATTTTGAATATTTCACGACAAGAAAATATTTAATAGATTAAAATTATAAGATTATAATTTTATTTTTATGATTAAAGTTAATATAAATAAAATTTAATTAGTTAAAATAAAGTCTGAATTATTATCTTTTAAATAAAAAATTTAATAGTTTTAATTAATTTAAAAATAAAATTAAAATAGGATACATGCTTTATGATTTGAAATTAAAATTAAAATTGACACAAACCTTATGTACACATCACATTTATCCGCTTACACAGTAAATAAGCAGAAATAAATTTTATAAAACTGAGTTCTCCATTTGTATTCCAGAAAAATTAAAACTTTTTTTAAGAATTATATATATTTTTTATAAATATGAAGTAGACGAAATTTAGTTTAGAAATGAAGTAATTTGAGCGTATCTTTGTTAGATGGGTGGGATGAGAAATGGGGGGAGTTGATAAGATCACCACTTTTTCTTGTCTCCAATGTATCTGACGGTTTTATTAAAGTTGTCACACACATCATCATCAAGTGTCCAAGGTTTTCCTTCTTTCGTCACTTTCTACTGCGTGTTCCCATCAATCCTTTTTCTTCTTCTCCTTTCGTCACCAAGCTTTATTATGCTTTTAAATTTCCTTACTTAAAATGTTTGGATAAGTTCATGACTTCTGCAATTTTTATTTCTTTTTGTGATGGATAATTTTATAATATATTCATACCTCCACTTAACATTTGAATATGTGTCATCTTTAAAGTTTATTCCTATTTTAATAATTAATAATTCACATTTGATTTGAATGTGAAAATTATTATCATTTTTAAATAATAAAAATTATTACACTATTTAAAAAGGTATTTTTTTAATAGAATAATCATTTATTATAATTTTTAATATATTTATATAAATTCATTTAAAAGATAGAAGAAAAAAAACGAGATGTTTTTGATAATAAAAAAAAAAGTTATAGGCGGTAGAAGAGAGGAATAATTTTAAAAAACATAAACACAAATCTCCATTAACTATGAGAATGGTAGATGGAACATTATTGAGTGAAAGAAACCTACGTGCTCTTTATTTATATACGTGTGGCAATTTGTGTTAGATCATCTTCGTTAGAAAGATAACTATATCAGATTTTAATTTACTTCTTATGAATACCTCTATGTAATGTTATTTTTAAGGTTTTAAGGTTACATTTTCTCAAAAATAAATAAAAGTTTTATGAAATTTTAATTTTTTTAAATTTATTAAAAAAGGAGCTATTTTTCAGATAAAAAGTTGTTTTTACTTTAATAACTTAAAGTTTTAAACTTTGTAGAAGTCATGATTGAAGTTAAATTACTTATTGCATTAGTAAAAATTTTGGTTAGAAATAAACTCTAATCAAGACCTTTTTTTTTCTAATTTGAAGATTGTATCTTCAGACATTAGAAACAAATCAAAATGTTGTCTAATCAAATTGCAAAATCAACACATTTATATATAAAAAATAAATATGTTAAAATTTTAATTAATGGAATTGACTCTCAGGCCTAAATTCACCTAACATCTTTCTTAGTTTTTCTAGTATTACATGAGCTTTTGCTTAATCCCTCCACAATATCTTTATTTTTCTTATTTTATATATTATATATCCATCCCTTAAAACTACTCAAAGATGAAATTCATAAAATAAATAAATAAATTATTACATCAGATATAAACAAATGGTCAATTGGTTTTCCTTCGGAATAAATAGTCATGAATAAAGTTAGGTATACGAACAGAGCTATCCGTTTAAGCTCACATCTCCATGAGTTTACACACAAAAAAAAAAAAAAAATAAAAAAATAAATTATAAAAATATAAATAAAAAAAAAAAAAAAGGAGAAAAAACTCATTCATATGGTTTTCATTTCAAACGTCTTTACTTTCAGTTTTCAAGCCACACCCACCTTGCAAAACCCAAGTTTAAAGAATAACAATATTTTTACCTAATACCATAAATAAAAAAATAGATTTTAATTAAATTAAATATGTTTTTTTTTTCTTTAACTTTCATACAAAATTAAATTTCATTTTTATTTTAAATTTTGAATTGTTTTCATTCTTAAACTTTAATAATGAATGAATTTAATTCTTATGATAAGTTTGTTAATGTAGAAAATACATAGACACATAAGTGATGATATTATTTGATCCCTAACAAATATTTAATATTGTATGAGGATTACATCCGTTCATTGATAGAGTTTGAGGATAAAAATTATTCAAACCTTAAATTAGAGACAAAATTTAATTTCACATGAAAACTATGAGACTAAAATCATATTTAACCCATTTTAATTTAATTGGACTTGGTTACAAGAGTTGTGGATACCCAAACCCTAAACCTTATTTAATTCCTGAGTTGAGTCAAATATAAAAAAAAAACTCATTAAGAATTTACTACATAATACAAATTGCACCTTTAATTTAAGTATAACTTAATTTTACAAAATTAATTTAATAAAATGAAATTTGTCTCCATTTATATATTATAGATTAGTTTTGTTTGTAAGTGATGTAAAATCTTCAATATCCTCTTACACCGAGAACATTGTCCATTCACACCAAAATATTGAGCTTGAGGATCAAGAGAATCAATGAATATCAAGATATATTTCTAAGATTAGATGGCATGGTAGACCCAAATCTCAACTGATATAAACTCTTATAATGACTTTGAAAGCATAACAAGTTAGTGAAATTTTATCCATCTTGGCTCAATGCCATAATTTAGCATTTGTTTTCTTCAAGACATATATTTTGTACGGTGCATTATATCAGCAGGTATCACTTTATCAGCAAAACATATAACCAAGAAAGCCCAACTTTAAAAAACATTACATGAAAATTCAATGTTAACACTAAAGAATCCCACTAAACTCTTTAGGGTTCAAGAATTGACAATGGAAGAACCAAAAACCATTTTGAAAAATTCAGGCCATCAACAAATCCCACAATATGTATTTAAGATCACAGAAGCACCAAAATAGACTTGTCTTGGAGGTTCCGCTAAAATCATTATTTTAGATGTGATTTATGGTTTAGGCACAATCATGGTCTAGAATTGGTTTAAAATGGCATGCATCAGTTGTATTTTTTAGTTCTAACAGGTGGCCGAACATATGAACTCAAGAAAAAATGTACACTTGGTGAAAACATGAAGCATGAGCTAAAAAACTCTCACTGATGGATTATGGGACGTAAAATCTTTGAAAAGTCTTTAATATGAGGAATCATACCAACCAAGAAATCCGCTTTAGATTAGTTCAGAATAAGGAGGCACATTGAAGTAATCCACAGCTAGAGTGTACGTTCAGCAGCTATTACTCCTGTTGAACAAAGGATCCCAAAAGCTAAAAGAACACATAAATGTTATTCAGAAGCATAGAGAGTTTATCAACAATCAGCATTGTTTCTTTTTGATGATCATTGCAAACTCTAGGGAAATATATCAAAGAAATAAATTCAGAACAACTCATTATAACTTTAGGGGCAATAATGTGCTGCTCTATTTACTGCAGAGATCATTTTGTGATGTTTCATTTCATTACAGCAGCTTGATAACAAGACCAACATTCTGGCTAGCAAATCTATATGAAAATGTGTAATATTATTTAAAATATCAAATGCAATTTTAACATACGAGTTAATTCTAAACAGATTTATAAACTAATCTTCAGATAGTATCTGCATTTACTTCAAAGGTGAAAAGTGTGAATCATCAGAGTTATATTATATTCCAAATCCTTAAATAGTACACGTCTTTTTAAGCATCACTTTCACACTGTGCAGCACTCTACGACAATGGACTAACCATAAAAGTTTAAATGCCAGTAACTAACCATAGATATCAAAACTGTTTACATTTCCCTGACTGCAATGAGAGGCTTAGGAGGAGATAGAGATCTAACTTCAGGTGCAGAACTAGGGAAAAGTATGTTGAGTCTGTGCATTAGAATATCAGACCTAGATGGAATTTCGTTAAGAAGAAACTGCTGAACAATTGGCTTCTTAAACCACTCCATGACTGAATCTCCTGATGCCCTAAGAACCACTTTACTCACCTCAAAAGGAGATTCTACTGAGCTAAACATCTGTGCAATCACAATCTTCAAAGTTGCTCCGGTAACCAATTTTATCCGTCTTGGCACAATGCCATAATATAGCATGCGCTTTCTGAATCTATGAAGAGTATGCACTACTGCAATAAGAGCAGCTCCAACTGACAAGTTTCTAACATCAAGGGACCAAGCAATGTGCTGATCAAACACTATAGCCTTTGGGAAAAGTTTATTCTCATAAGCAACCTTCCAAACACACCGAGCTCGATTTATCTGCCCCATAAGAACTAGGTAATTGAGAAGAACATTGACAAAGTACTTAGCAGCACCCTCCTCCAATTCATAATCAATACCTTGAAAGAATTCCCGGACAAAAGATAACACCGGCTGTCCCCTGTGTTCTGGGCCTGTGAAAAGTCCACACATAAAAGTGTGTGCCTTATGCTTTGTAGCACTGAGGATAGACATCAAATGCCTCTCATTTTTCTCATCCTGACACCTAACAAGATGAGCTAAAATGGAGGTGTAGAGTATCAAATCAACTTTAGCAGCAGAGTTAACATATGTTTCCAGAAGAGGCTTGGCTGATTCATACAACCCACTCTTCATGCATGACTCAAACAACTGCCTGATGATAAAATTATTGGTTCTGATCCCAGATGAACCCATGAAACGCAACCACCTCAAAGCAAGATCAACCGAACCTTCCTTAATATACACCATCAAAACATCACTAGCTGTCACATCTACAGAATACCCCATGGCCTTCATTTCAAGTAGAATTTTGGCAGCCACATCCACCAGCTTCTTATTAGCCAGTAGAGTTAAAAGCACGGTATAAGTGCTTAGGCCAGGCCTTAAACCTGCATTAGTCATTGAATTGTACAGTTTCATGGCAGGATCAATTTGTCCTGCAGCAGCATGCATTTCCAAAAGACAAGAATATGTAGATGGGGTGGGTAGAAACCCTGCTTTTTCCATATCTAAAAACGTAGACATAGCAATGTCAAGCTTCCCTGATTTTGCATGGGATTCAATGACCAAAGTATACAAACCAAAGTTAGGCCTGAACCCTGCCAACCTCATCTCATCCCAAAGCCTTAGAGCAGTTTCTAACTTCCCAGACTTCACATAAGACTCAATCAGAGAAACAAATATGGTAGGAGGTGGCTTGTAGCCATAACCTCTCATCTCCATGTAAACCTTCATTGCACTGTCCAACCTACCCGCCTTCCCCATAGAATCAACAAGAGACACAAAGAGATTCAAACCAGGCCGAAAATCTCTCCCTTTCATCTCTTGGAAGAGTTTAAAAGCAGCATCAAGACGCCCTGATTTTGCCAAGTTGGGGATCATCAATTCATATGTCGAACCATCCAACAAACACCCAACTTTCTCCATGGTCTCATACATTTCAAATGCCTTGTAAGGCAAACCCTTGTTCAGAAACAAAGTAATGAGCGAATTATACGTCTCGATATCAACTTTGCAACCAGCATCCACTATTTTCTTGAAGCAGCAAAACGACACCTCCAACTTCTCTGCCTTAGCCAAGTACCTAATCACCCTATTACACGCAGCAGACAAGGAAACCCCATCAGCCGAATCACCAACCATCTCATCAAACAACAACTGAATCCCCTCAAAATCCCTCTTTTGATTCAGCCCATCAAACAACATGACATAACAGTCATCACTTGTAGCATACCAAGCCTGCCTCTTAGCCCACCTAAACAAACTCAAACAAGCATCAGAATCACCAATAACTTTCAATGCTTGAGCAATGTGAGTCATGTTGGGTACAAACTGTAGTTTGTCCAACTGGGTCTCCAATTCCGGCCCCCACTTCCACCTCTTCACAACCTCAACAATTTTTGCTACAGCCAGAGCATTCACAAAGGGCTTCTTCACCTCACCCACCATCACATGATCGTCAAGACCAGGCTCCACAGACCTCACACCCTTACCCTTGTAAATAACACCACCCGCTTCATCTAAATACTCAATTTCCTCAGTCCACTCCCTAGACCCACCACTGTCGTGGCAGTAACATCTCATGCCTCTCATCCCCACGAGGTTTGAGCCATTGCAGAAACGTGGGGTGGAGGAAAATCTTGATGAAGAGGCCAAAAACGTTAACTTTCGGATAAAGGGTTGTGCAGAAATGGAGGAGTGAGCGCGGGAGAGAAGAGAGAATTCATGGGTGAGTTTGAAGAGATTGGTAGCAGAAGAAAGCAATTGGCGATTATAAATCATCGATCAATGTGAAGAAGCGAGAAATAACGAACGAAATGAAATGCTTACAGCGTTTATGTTCCTGTTCAAGCAATAGTTTGGAGTTTCCGAGGTTCCATTCCACACGGCTTAAACCCTGAAATGCGTTTCCTAGAGTGTCAGCGACACCTTAATCCAAGGTGGTCTCTCTCTCCATTCTGAGTTTTAACTTTGATGTTTAGATTGGAAATTTTGTCACCTTAAATTTTTCATGGGTGATTTTTTTTAGTTTAATCCTGAAAATCCTGAATTTTAGTTTAATTTTTTATTTTATATTTATTATCTTGCATTGAATCTTAAATTTAACATATTTATTTAAGATACTAGCAAGAAATAATTTAACTAAAATAAAGAATTAAGTTTTATAAGATTATACACTCGTTGAAAACGTGCAGCAAAATTATTAGTGTTTAGACATAAAAAATAAAAAATAGGTGAATTGGGTTTTTAATAAAAATTGTGTTTTTAAAATTTTTTCTTTTTAATATCAAAGTTCAATTAAGATTGTTTTCTTTATTTTAATGAATAAAAATAAGAGAGTAGGGAAGATAAAATTGCACACATATTTATACTAATTTGGATCAAAAGATCCTATGTCCAAATGTTAATCTGATAAAAAACGAGATGAACTTAATCACTAGAATAAACCAAACCAAACTTACAATCAATGATAAGAAAGATTAGGATTTAAAGAATACCTCTCTTGAATCACACAAGAGACGAAGACACCTTCCTTGAAATTCATAAGGATGAAAATACCTTCCTTGAATCACACAAGGAATGAACCCCTCCTTTAAATCACACAAAGGATGATCGGCTTCTCACAGAGAGTTTTCAAGTACTCAGACTTCTCTAACTTATGTATTTTTGTAAAATGAACTCTCACCTCCATTTATAGAAGCCTATTTAGAAATTAGATTAAGAATATAAAATGTTGAATCCTAACTGCCATATATAATCGATTATCATAAGTGATAATCGATTATCACATAAACCTTTTTTAAAACATTTTTCTCCATGTGATAATCTATTATTAGTCACGATAATCTATTATCAACATGTGATAATCGATTATTAACAATGATAATCGATTATCACATATATTTTTCTCAAAAATCAATTTAAATTGAGATAATTGATTATCACTAAGAATAATTGATTATTCCAGTGAATTTTACAAATAAATAAAATTCTTTTGGTGCTTTATTGCTTGGTTTTGCCTTTTTGACTATTGACATACTAATTTAATTATTTTAAATAATATACACAAATTACTATACCTAAACAACTAAATCACTAAGTCTTCAATGCATCTTTTGAATCGATGCATTTTTTAAAGTCTTCAACATTTTTTCATGCATCATCGTTAAGTCTTCCATGTTTTTTCATAAGTCATCATCATCATCATCAAAACTCCTTATTACACGAAGATGTTCATCTTCTTCTTTTTATCGATATTGATAAAAAAAATACATAAAATATTAATTTAAAAATCACATGTTAAAAATTAAAAAAATATTATTATTATACATACATAGATAGATATGTAAAAAATAGATAGATTAAATTTGTTAGAATGAGCATCTAAGTTGTATTTTGTCCATGAAAACTATTGAATTTATTGACTAAAAGGTAGATGATAATGATTCAAAATGAAAACCTGAATGTAATGTTTAAAGACTATAAAACAAAGGTAGGATCTGGGTTGCTCGTGATGGCTGTGGAGCGCATCCAATAACGAATAAAAGGACAAGTTCCATCTATATTTATTTTGAAATACAATATAGAAAACAAACATTTAGATAAATAATTATTAATATTTAATAATGAAACTTCTTATGATTTCATTGAGATAAAATATCAATGGATAATTATGAGATAATTATTAATATTATAGTTATTGGTGTTAAGCTTTCAAGTTTCCACAAAGTAAGAAACAAAATAACCTAGGTTGTTTATGGAAAGATTTAGAGATTTGATTCCCATACGACTTTGTCAAAACTACGTTCGAAATTTGAAAAATCAAGTGATCATATTTTTTCAAGAATGTTTTGATCATGATAGTATACTAAGATTTGAGTTTTTCACGAGTTATAAAGTCTCCTTTTATCTTAATTTGATCATTTGTTAAATGAAAAGTTCTTTGAAAATATTTTTGGGTCCTTTATGAATTTTAGGTGCATTATAATAAATTAAAGTACGTTTTAATATATTAAAATATTTTAAAATTTGCTAGAAAAACAATGAAAAACATTCTAAAAATTTAAAATGCATTGGGTTGAAATGATGCTATTTTTCTTTCTGTTACAACAAATTAATTTGATGTTACTAACACAACAAAGGATGTTTAAATAAACACTTGTTGTCACGTTAACTAAAGACTACCCATATGTGATAAACATTCCTTCAAGTAGTAAAGTTTTGTAAGAAAGTTTCAATGGTCTAATTATATAATGATATATTATCATATTCCTTTATAATTTTCCTTTTCATCTCACATTATATATATAATGTTTATCTTATTTTATGTATATTTTATATTTATTAAATTTCAATTAATAAAAAATGTATGGTAAACAAAATATAGGCATCAAAAACTCCTATAAATTTTCCTTCCTCAACATTTCCCTAACATTGAAAAAAAAAAGGAGCGAACCTTATCTCACTTTTATTGCAAAAAGGGGTAATTTTTCCTCTTTTGAATTAGGAAAAAGCAAGGTGCAATTGATTTTTAAAGTACAATAATGATTTAATGAAGAGACAGGCTAACGAACAGCAAACGACGACGCTTCATTGATTAGGTTAAGAGAATAATATATCTTCCTCTTCCCAACGAATCAGTCAGGCACAGAACAGAAGCTAGTCTCCACCAACATGCACGAAGAAAATCAAAATCAAAAACCCTTTCTTTTCTCGCACAACAAAACAAAAAATAAATAGAAAAACCTCAAAGCGTTGAAGATTCAACGATCATATACGTGTACAGTATGCACTACTTTCTTAAGTAATAACAACTACACTCGCACTTTCAAGATTCGTTCCCACATTAATAATTGCTTAATTTAATTATCGAGCTGTATAATATCATTCTTTAATGGGTTTATTTAACACAAATTGGAAAATTGCACAATATCTCCTCTTTCTCCCATCTCCTCGTATCATAATATTAATATATTGTTTACACAATTTTGACTTCAGCATTTCAAGCTGAGAGCTTGGGAGATCAGAGTCGTGAGATGAAATTCGGATCTTTGAGGCGGTACCCATTTGATTTCTGACCTTGAAATCGAGCTGGGATGGGGAAAGTTTGGATTTTGATGGTGGTGGTGTTGGTGGGTGTGGTGGGCATTGAAGGTGCGAGGAAGTCTCCATCAGGGAGGATCCACACCCTCTTCTCTGTGGAATGTCAGAATTACTTCGACTGGCAGACTGTGGGGCTGATGAACAGTTACAGGAAGGCCAAGCAGCCTGGACCCATCACAAGACTCCTCAGTTGCACTGATGAGGAGAAGAAGAACTACAAGGGAATGCATTTGGCACCAACCTTTGAGGTGCCCTCCATGAGTAGACACCCCAGAACTGGTGACTGGTAAGCAAATGATAAATAATCAGTGTTGCAAATGTTTCTGTTTTTGGGTGGGGTGGGGTAAGTCTTGGAAGGACAACTGTTAGATGCAGTTTCAGAGATGTTTTTGGAGTTTCCCTTTGGTAATTCGTGCAACAGAATTTTTTTTAAGGTCAACATAGATTATTAAGGCGAAACTTCAATTTTGGCTGGAAATCAGCACAATAAACACCTATGCAACTGTATTTAAGTTTAGTCGTTTTTGGAATTTGGAGTGTGGAATGTGGATTCATTTTGCGTGGCTTTGTTGTGCAGTGAGATTAATGACATGGTTTTGGTTCTGGTTGTCCAACCTTAGTTGGTTACTTACTAGGGTAGTTTTTAACTCTGATTTGTTGTTCTGTGTAGTTGTGAATCCTGCTGTTGATCTTTTTCTTAGGCATGTCTACGGACAGGATCTGCGAGTTCTTGAAACCGTGTGTATAAATTGTGGGTTGGTGTGGTGGTTAAATTCTTCATGGGAAATGAGCTGTGGATTTGTGTGGTGTACAAAAATTATGATTGGCACAGTTATGACATGTGATGTTGACAAGAAATTTTCTAATGTCAGCACTATCCCGTTTTCTATGAGCATAAGACCCCCGAGTGAGCTTGCATTTGTCACCAATTAGCACAGGGCATTGGATGACTAATCTTAATACTCTTACTTCATAATGAATTTATTCTGCTAGTACTTTGGTATTGATTAAGTGACCATTTGATTTAGGAAAATGTTTCTTTATTTTCATTTGTCTGTTTTCACTTTGATTTTTTGATTTTTTATTCAAAACTTTATACAGAAAAAAGTGAAAACCAAAAATGAAAACAGTAGAAAGTTATTTTCAGTGTTTCCTGTAGAAGCATTTGAAAATTGGAAGCAAAGTAAAAACAAAAACTGTTTTCTCAAACCAAATGCTCGTAAGTGTCCGTTCGTTCTTATATGATTAGAGTATGTGAGTGTGTTTTTTTCTTTTAATTTTTTAATTTTATTTTATTTTAACACGCCCCCTTGGCATATATGACATGTGCCTATGTTATTACAAAAGCAGAACCATTTGCTGAAGATAGCAGGATGAGAAATAAATCTCCTATCCACTATGCAGGTATCCTGCAATAAACAAACCTGCTGGGGTTGTACATTGGCTTAAACACAGTAAGGATGCAAAAAAGGTTGACTGGGTTGTCATTCTGGATGCAGACATGATAATCCGAGGTCCAATTGTACCTTGGGAGCTTGGTGCTGAGAGAGGAAGACCTGTTGCAGCTTATTATGGGTATTTACCATTTTCTTGCTTCTTATTCTTTTTAATTCACTCCTTTTCTTTTTGTGATACATGGTATTTGAATCGTGAGAGAGCTTAGATTTTGAATCGTGAATCTAACGATTCATAAACATTTTATAAACATTAAAAGAATGCAGTTAAACTTAAATATATAAGATAGATAAATATGTAAAGAGAAAATTAATAACAAAACAATCTCATATTTAGATAGAGTGGTTGTATTTATGTGTATCTACCACAGAGTTTCACAATTTCAGCAACATGGCCTTCAAAAAACAATGTGGATGCTGCATAAGATTCCTTCAACTATAGTTATATGCTACTAAACAAATTATGCATTATAGCCATCCAAAAAATAAGTGTTTGCTCCTTGTATCCTAAACAACCTAAAAAAATATTCTATTCTAATCATTCATAGTTCATCCTCATCCTCTCTAAGATTTACCACCATGTCACCACTGTACTACAAACGCAGAAGCTCAAACCCACTGAACAAACGAACAAAGGCATGCACGAGATGACACGGAACCACCACTGCAACACCGCGCAACCAACACTGCACCATTGTGCAACCACCGCAACAAACAGAGATGACGTGATCACGAGAGGCAAGGAGGAGAACATGCTTTCGAGCACACTAACCTTAATAAGTAACGTTAATCAGTTTCAATGTGCGAAAAATAAAGGAGGAAAAATTAGGGTTTCAATTTGGGGGTAAATTTGTAGAGGGAAAAACTAGGTTTTAAATTGGGATAAATTCGTATCGTGAATCGAATCATGATTCACACGATGCGGACTCGTATCGTACGATACAAGTACGATACGGGAGTAAAAACGATACAACTCACGATTTATATCGTTAGGAACCTGAATCGTTTCGTATCGTACGATTCATATCGTTAGGGACCTAAATCGTTTCGTATCATACGATTCGTATGGTGAATCGTACGATACTTACTACACTGTTGTGATGTAGTGTAAACCACTTGATCACCACTTCCATTTCAGATACTCTTGGAAGGATGCTAATGCACTAGTGCATCTTACATTGGCTATTATCAGTTTTAACAATATGGAAGTTCTGGAAGCCTAGGCCTTTTATATTTACATTGGCCGTAATGCATAAGCTAGAGAGCTTTGCTTTATGTTATAAACTTGATTAAATCTCTTAAAGTAGTATTTAAATATTGTATTTTGTATTATTGCTTCTTTCTTTGGCTCACCATTAGAACTTGAGACATATCTAAATTCTGTCTCCAGGTACTTAAAAGGTTGTGACAATATTTTGGCTCAACTGCACACAAAACATCCAGAACTGTGTGACAAAGTTGGTGGGCTTTTGGCCTTTCATATAGATGACCTGCGAGTTTTTGCTCCCTTGTGGCTTTCAAAAACCGAAGAAGTTCGGGAAGATAGGGCTCACTGGGCAACAAACATAACTGGTGACATCTACGGGAAAGGATGGATCAGTGAGATGTATGGATACTCTTTTGGTGCTGCAGAGGTGAGTTCAATGCCTTAAAATGATTTTTTATTTCAGGCATTATAAACTATATACTTGATCTAGCAATTGACTGTAGTGTTTAACGATTCAATTTCCACTGATTATTTTGTATTTATCCTTCTTTATGTCTACCCGTCTGGGTTCCCTCCTCTTCTTCACAGGTTGGACTTCGGCACAAGATCAATGATAACTTAATGATTTACCCAGGTTATAATCCTCGAGAGGGAATAGAGCCGATTCTTCTTCACTATGGGCTGCCATTTAGTGTTGGGAATTGGTCATTTAATAAACTGGCTCACCACGATGACGGAATTGTATACGAATGTAATAAACTCTTTCCAGAACCTCCATATCCCAAAGAGGTACATAAACCATTATACTTGTATAGGGAAACTTATGGTTATGGTGTGCTTCTTTTTGGGAGAAGAAATTCCTGTGTCATAGAAAAGGATGTGTTTTTGTGATGCACTAATGATGCTTCATCATTTTTTAATAAGAAAGCACATATTCCTTTTACATGAATTTATAATACTCAGCATTTTAATCCTTAGTTTTTGTTCAACTATGCTGAATTTATGAAAATAAATATGGCATCAGGTTTTTTCAATTTTACTGAAATTGGAAAGCATCTTATATTGCAGGTAAAACAGTTGGAACTTGATCATAATCGAAGGCGAGGCCTATTTATAAGCATAGAGTGCATAAACATTATAAATGAAGGCCTTTTATTACAACATGCAGAAAATGGTTGCCCTAAACCAGTATGGTCTAAATACTTGAGCTTTTTGAAAAGCAAAGCATATGCGGAACTAACTCAGCCAAAATATGTGACTCCTGCTACTTTACAAATGATGGAGGATATCAAAGAAGAACATGTTGATGATGGTGCCGCAAAGCCACATCCTAAAATTCATACCATTTTTTCAACGGAATGCACCACATACTTTGATTGGCAGACTGTAGGACTTATGCACAGTTTCCATAAAAGTGGACAACCTGGAAATATTACTAGACTTCTCAGCTGCTCTGATGAGGAATTACAGAAGTATAAAGGCCATGATTTGGCTCCAACACATTATGTCCCTTCTATGAGTAGACATCCACTAACAGGAGATTGGTAATTACGTTTTTGTATTTCTTTCAAATTTCAGTGGCAGTATGTTAACATTTTTTGTTAGTTTCATTTTATTTCTGCACTGACATTTACTGTATGATTGGGACAAAGTGGTTAACATTAAATTCCGGGTTTTGTCTATCAGTGTTTGGTGGAACTTAAATTTACTGTATGATTGAGAGCCTAACTCTTTTCAATGTTTCATATGGCTGATTTATACTATAAGCTAGAAAAGCATGACAAAGTGTGTTTTATTTCAGGTATCCAGCAATTAATAAACCAGCTGCAGTCCTTCATTGGCTTAATCATGTAAATATTGATGCTGAATTCATAGTGATTCTTGATGCTGACATGATCTTAAGAGGCCCAATAACACCATGGGAATTCAAAGCAGCTCGTGGTCATCCTGTTTCAACTCCTTATGAGTAAGTATATTAATTTAAATTTATGTTTATGAGACTGGTTAATGTTGGTATTAATGCAATGCTGTTGATTGAGGTTGGTTAGTGGTGCAGTATATAGATGATATATTTTTCTGCTGATATCTGCTTATCTTGTGTCTTGTCTTTGGTGACTCATTTGTTTGTTTTATTTTTTCTATGCTAGCTACCTTATTGGCTGTGACAATGAGCTTGCAAAATTACATACTAGCCATCCTGAGGCTTGTGACAAGGTTGGTGGTGTAATCATTATGCATATAGATGATCTCCGGAAATTTGCAATGTTGTGGCTGCATAAGACTGAGGAGGTCCGAGCTGATAGAGCTCATTATGCAAGAAATATAACTGGAGACATATATGAATCCGGTTGGATTAGTGAGATGTATGGTTACTCATTTGGTGCTGCAGAGGTATTTTGCTTTTACATTCTTATAATTATAATCAGTTTATATGTTGATATGATTATGGGTGTCATAGTGTTAGAGATATATCCTGTTTCGGGTACAGATCTATTGTCTTTTGGGTTGCTACTTGCTTTGCAGCTTGTGCTGTCCTTCAAAGAGCTAGGCAAATATGAGCTTGGACCTTTTGGCTCTTATTTGAGTGGCTATCACATCTATTCTAGAAGCTAACCAATCAAATCTCAAATTTCAATTTTAGCTATTTATTTCACTTTTATGATTATGAATTTTTTCCACACACAATTCAAGCGGACTCATGCAAATTGAATATAAGTTAGGTCTTTTTGATGGTAAAAAATCTAGTCATCATACATTCAAACAGATAAAAGATTACTTTGAATGTATTGGAAGAATACAAATAACGCTTAAATTAAGCATAAGCTGTTATGGGTAAATGAGCCTTTGTTATCTTGTAGGAAGAGCTATAAGCTCCTCCATCTCAAGGAGGAGGGAACTCTTGATAAGAAATTACAACTGTGTTCTAAGATTTGGTGCACAGCTGCAGCCATGATCACTAGGTTGATAGGAGACAGGTGCTCCCAAAGAGATACCCTTAGTATTAATGTTTTGAATTCTTTACACAATTTGATTAAGTCTTTCAGTGATTAGATCTATCACCCTTTGCTAAATAAAGAAAGAAGCATACTATTTATTGGTGTAGGGTACATAGAGTGGGGAAAATACACAATGGCTTTTCATGGGTATTACAACATGGCTTAATCTTAATTCTTAATCATTTTATCAAGAAAAATTGGAGACAATGATAGAAAACATACAACGTAGAGTCTCCATAAATAAACAGTGCCCTTTACATTCTTTCTTCATTGATGGAGACCTTGCCACTTTATAGCTTGAGACTGAATCGAACAAAAATCCATGAGATCTGCAATTACATACATACGTACTTTATCTTGATGTTACATGTCATATCTATTCATGATCGAACTCACTTTGGCCAACACCAATTATTAGAAACTAGCATAAGCAATTGAAGTGTAAAACCTTTGCCTCTATTGCTTAACTAAAAGGGCCAGACACGTCTCCCTACTTTATGGGAGCAGGCCAAATTATTTTTTTGTTGTGTCATACAGACAATATTGATTCTTCGTGTTTATATAGGTGGACTCTTAATGTTAGATGTGTCTGAATTCGTCTCTCTCTATATCAGCGATCCTCAAGTAATCAAAGTTCCTTTGAACAATTTAGATATTTCATCTTTACTTTAGTTTCTTATAGATTACCAAGTGTATCTAAATTTTGTCTTGCCTTTTCAGTGTGTTTTTTCTTTTTTTTTTTGTTTAGCTCTCTATGTTAATTTGCCCTGGATGAGTTGAATTATTTTCTTTGGTTCTCATCTATGCCTTTACTGTTTGGTCCTTAAAAGAGTCTCATTGAGTTAACTGATGAGGGTATTTATAAATTATGCTTTACTTCAATTCTCATCTTAACCAGTACATTTTTGGTGTATTACAACAAGTACCTATAGCTATTCACTAGTTAGTTCATTAGCTAGGTATCCATAGCCTTAATCTTCAATAAAATTCGTATTTCTTTTTACTTTCTGATCCAATTTCTATTATTAATATAAATGCAAATGAATTTTATTGAACTTTCATGGTATTTGAGAGACCTTGTTCTCTTCCTCCTCTCTAACAGAACAATCCTTTCTCACAATGACTGATAAATCTCTTTCAACCTCTCCTTTTATTTGTTGATCAGATGTCTTATTCAAATTATTTCATCCCTGCAACATAATTAAGTAACTAATTAATGTGACTAACTAACTAATCACTATCAGTACCTAACATCATATAGCTGGGAACCACTTCTTCTTAGGCTTCCTTAATGATGCTTTTGGACATTATAACTTCTAGAACAATATAACACATTCTTTCAGGACACTACTTCGAGAATAATAATTATATTGTTTTGTGGCTGTCCAAATGAGAAGCTTTTCCAAATATCAGTTTCTTCATTTGTTAAAATAAATAAATAAATAAATAAATAATAAATGCAATTGTATACGGTTTGACTGATTGCCAATTTAAAGGCTCTTATCTAAGTAAATTAATGAAGCAAAGAAAATGTCATCTTTTCATGGCTTTTTCCCATTGAAGTTCTACCCTTGTAATTTATTTTATTTCCATTCTAACATTTGTAATTTGCAAAACTTATTTTACCTTGAGAAAATTCCTTCACTCTACCATTTTAAGCACGAATACCATTTTGGTGCCTTGTTTGTTTTAGTGTTGATTGCATATCTAATGTTTCTTCATACCGAGTCCAATTTATTTATGCTTTTGTTTCCAATTTCCAACATAGCAGGTTGGCACAACACAGAAATGGCTAGGACGCCATTTAAAAGAGAAAGAAGAAAGATAGATGTTTGAAACAACTACGAAAATTTTCAATAATAAAAGAGAATAAGGCAGGATTCCTTTGAGCACAATGTCTAAAGGGATCAGCCCATCATGAATTAAAATTTTAAGATGAATTACAATAATATCCAAATCTCACAAAGTTATGTTGGAAATGTTTTATCATCTTTATTGTCTACTGATTGTACCAGTAGGCACTTTGTGATGAGTACGACAATTCCTTGTTCAGTGGCATATATATTGAGTAGATTGTTCACTATTTCAGTGGCATCTCGGAAAGCAAGGAGATAATAACAGAATCCCTTGCTGGCAATTCTTACTAACAAACTTAGGAATGTGCCACAATTTACTTTGCTCCTATATGAAATATATCAAGATACCATAAATCTTGAAGCATATACACACACTTACTGTACCTTGTGTTGCATGTCAACAATGTTTGTGCTTCATAGGCTTGATGCTTTACTTCAGTTGCTATTGGCTTTTATTATTGAGGGGTGAGTGACAATACTAAATCTTATGGTGTTCACTTTTGGGTTGAGTTGTTCAGAACCTAATTGTGGACAAGAATGAGCATAAATTTTCATTCCCTAATCCCTATATGTTACTCTATGTATTTCTCTTTCATGGTGTATTGCATCACGTTATTTTTACTTCCTCTTTAAAGTACGAAAAGTATTTCACTGCTGTAACCAGTTCTTTATTGATGCAGTTGAAATTAAAGCATACTATAAGTGATGAGATACTGATATACCCGGGATATGTTCCTGCAACTGGTGTCAAATATAGAGTCTTTCATTATGGATTGCGATTCAGTGTTGGGAATTGGAGCTTTGACAAAGCAGATTGGCGCAACGTTGACGTGGTCAACAAATGCTGGGCCAAGTTCCCAGACCCGCCGGATTCCTCAACACTTGGTGAAGATAACAAGGAGGATTTACAGCGAGATCTGCTCAGCATAGAATGTGCTAAGACGTTGAATGAAGCACTGAATCTTCACCACCAGAGAAAGTGTTCAAGTGATAATTCCTTGACATCAGAAGGGGAGGAAAAAAAAGAAGAAATTGTAGTGTCAAGGGTCAGTAACCAGGATGCAAATGATGATTCCACAAACAATAATATCACGACAGAGGAATCAGAAAGTGTGCAGAAAGATGAGATGCCTAGTTCTTTCAGGTTTTGGATGATATTCTTGTGGGCATTTTCAGGAGTAGGTTTCTTGGTTGTCATTTTTATGGTGTATTCAGGTCATAGAAGAAGAGGAGCTAGATCAAAACAAGGTAGGAGGAGAAGAAACTTGCATTCAGGTTTCATGGAAATGAACGGACGTGATCGCCGCAGCGATGTTTCTCTGTAGACATTCTGTTCCTTTTCCTTTTCATGGTGTAAAGCTGGTTGGTCAGAATTTCAAGTCTTTCATGCTAGGGTCACAAATTGAAGGTTAAAAGACTTATTTCTTGAGTGAGCCTTTGTGACATCATTTATGCAAAGCAAGCTATTCTTCTGAGCCTCTAGAAAGCCTCCCATTTTTTGATATTGTTAATGAATATTAATGATTGAGAAATTTGCAAAGGGAAAATAATCTTCTGTTCTTTAATTTGAGATTGCTTGTACTTTTTTGTACCCAGAGAACATAAGATCTTAGCAAATGTAAAACAAGAGATTGGATTATCCTGCAGCATGGGTGAGGGATATACTGTATAATTCTCATTTTCATTTTTCCCTTCTGATAGATAACAAAGGGATTTTCTCAGTATGTAGTCTTCATGTAACATTTTTATGGATCTTATCCCTATCAACATTTGCTGTAAAAACTCACTTATATAATAAAAAGTTATGTAACTTGTGTTGAATTTAGGCATTGCCAACCAACTGTTGTAGATTAACTGTTGTATGCACATGCTAGCTTGGGTTTCTTGGCCACCAAATGAACTAGGTAACCCTTATGCTATGACTTTGATCATGGAGATATACCACTAACGATTACGTTTATTTATTAATGAGAAATACTAGTTATGCTTTCTCTTGCTTTCTCTGGCACTCTCTTTCTAAGACTATCTCTATTTTTAGTTGAAATTCATTCAAAATTTTCAGTTTTGGTAGATTTCACTTCTAAATCAGCAGACAGACATTAAATGAGGAAGTAAAACTCATAAAAAATTATGGTTTCCATATTTCAACCAATCACGAAATGAGTCTTGGAAAGAGAATGACATGTAGAGGATTTTCGCATTCCTCTTTTTTAGCATTGACCAAACAAGTTTTACCAAAAGTAATATCCACTTGGAGTTGTTTTTGCTGTCACCCAAAGCTCACCATTGGTAATATTTTGTTTCACATGACTTTTATCTTTCTCTTTTTACACAGACTTGTGTTCACATGACAGTATTGTTTTGAAAAGTGTACACATGTCATGTGTAAATTCTAGATGGTGTGGTGATTTATACAAGAAAATTCCAGTGAAAAGGGCTTAAATATTATAGAAGAAAACTTGAAAATTTTGAAGACAAGACAGGCTAGTCCCTTTTAGTTGGCATAAGTAAATTAATTGAGTTATGAGGACATTTTGTGATAGTCATGTGAGTGAGTCATTTTGAGGTGGATTAGGTAGAGAAAACTTGTTATGCTTCATTAGCAAGTAATTTTTCTAGCTTAAATAAGATATAATAGTCGTGTTATGTGTAACATGGATTTAAGGGAAATAATGCTATAACACATGTTTATGAATTTTAGTGAAATAATGCTATAAGTTGAGTTTAAATGTACTTAAAAGTGACTCAATCATGTTAAGCTCTTACTAGGACTTCATTAGGATCAAGGATCTATAAATACTTTAGTTTCTCTAGGTTGTAACAACTTTTGCATAATTGAAATTAAGTTTGCTTGAATGAAAGATACTAGTTTATGAGACACATTAAAAATAGTGTCGGAGTAACAACTTCACCATTATCTACCAAAAGGCTTAATTATCATTTTGGTCCCCTAATTTGTTGGTTTGGTTCATTTTGGTCTCCTTATTGTTTTTTGGTTCAATTTGGTCCTCTAATTTTTTAAAAAAGTTCAATTTGGTCACTGCCGTTAAGTTAACGTTAACACCGTCTCCGCACATGCCACGTGTTTGTGGAATTTTATAATTTTTATTAAAAAAAATACAACCACGTGACAGGTCACGATTGTGCCATATGTCAAGCTAACATAGGTTGTTTTCAATTTAGTCCCACTATTTGAATTTTTTATTCAATTTAGTTCCCCAATTTTTTAAAATGATTCAAATTTGTCCTTTCTAATTTGAGACCAAATTAATAATTAAGCTTAATTACAATTTATATATTCATGTTAAAATAATTTTTTTATCATTTATACATTAAATCACTCCCTAAATACTCATGTTATTTTATTTCTTACATTTTTCACTTATATTTCTTTACACTTGAAATTTTGTACACATGCAAAAAATAATAATAATCTGAATAGGTAGATGGAGTAATTTGATCTATAAATATAATAAAAATTATTTTAATATGTATATATAAGTTGTAATTAAGCTTAATTACTAATTTGGTCTCAAATTAGAGAGGACAACTGAATCATTTTAAAAAATTTGGGGACTAAATTGAATCAAAATTATAAATAGAGGGACTAAATTGAAAACAACCAATGTTAGTTTGACACGTGACACAATCGTGACATACCACGTGGTACTTTTTTTTAATTAAAGTAATTAAAATTAAATTTTTTTATCAAGTTGACACATGGCACAACCATGACGTGACACATGACAGTTTAATTATTTTAAAAAATAAAAAAAAGTTTAAAAAAAATTTAGAAAAGATTTTAAAAAAATTTAAAATTTTACAAAATGACACGTGGCATGTACGGAGACAATGTTAACATTAACTTAACGACAAAGACCAAATTGAATATTTTTAAAGAATTAGAAGACCAAATTGAACCAAAAAATAATAAAAAGACCAAAATGAACCAAAAAATAATAAAGAGACCAAAATGAATCAAACCAACAAATTAGGGGACCAAAATGGTAACTAAGCATTTACCAAAATAAGTACAATAAACTTAAGTAGGGGTTACCTTGTCATTAAAGACTAGAACACCAATAAACTTAAATAAAAGTTTATCACCGATAAAAATCCAATAAAATTAGTATAAATAGATGGTGATCCTAAGATACACACTATGTATTAATTGCTCGTTTGTTACTTTGCTCTAAAAAATCAATTTCAATATCCTATTAACACTATATTAGCACTAAAGGAAGAGATTATAATGAATCCTAATCAACACAAAACAATCTAAGAATGCATCTAAATTTTTATGAGCAAGTTCAATCTTCAAATTCTTCAGAAAGATGTTTTTATGTCGATGTTTTGATGAAATTAAATTATTATTTGTTTATTAATAAAAATATTTCCTTTATATATATAATTACTTTAAAAAATTAATTTTATAATTTATCCTTGTAAATGTTTGTTTTATGATATTTAATAACTATAATATATATATAAATTTAATTTCTTACAAAATAAAATTATAAACAAAACTACAATCACTTTTCATAGATTACTCATGCACTTATATATATATATATATATATATATATATATATATATTGTATATATTTATTTTTTTATTTTGAAAATTATATATTATATACAAATCCTGTCAGGTTTAGTTCCGTGAAGATGTTACATTCTAAAAATTGATTTATACAAACTAATTCTTTGTCGTGAAATGTGTCCAAACGTATCTTAATAAAGTAAAATAAAAATATTTTACACTAATCATAAATGACTTTTTAAAAAAAATAAATATATTTATTGATAAATCTAGGCTCATAATTCTCTTCCTTTCATTAAGTCCCACTTACGCTCACATGGGACTCACCTCATGTGATTCCTGCATAATCTCTAACGATGAGAAAACGGGCATGTGCCCTTTGATCATTCTATTACAGTCACTGCCATTATTACATCATGTGATTCTTCCTTTTCTTTTTTCAGCTTTACGAAACATCCTTTTATTTATTTATTTGCTCCTAAATTATCGGTGTCTATTAAGTTTTTCTTAGGTAACTCAAATTATGTTCGGATTTTAGTTAATTCAATCTTCAAAAATGAAAATTTTTAAAAGTTTATTTTCAGATAATGTTAAAAAATTTCATATCAATTTAAAATATAATAAAAAATTATTATATATAAGTGAGTTTAAATCTAGTCTTAATGATAAATCTTCATAATATATTTTTGACAGGTAAAAACTTTGAAGAAAATTCTTAAAAAAGGCTCAACAGTGAACCAACATCACTGTATCAACTACACAACAACGTTTCCATCCTGATGACTACCAGAGATTTTCATATTTGTTCACACCAAATAATTGGTGATTACTGCAAAAAGGAAAAACCACACAAGAAGATAGACACAGACAAAAAGGTAAACTAGAGTAAAAAGAGATTTTTAACATGGCATTTAGCAAGCAATATTAAACAGTTCTCCAACAGGCAACAAGTAGGCATTCAACACATGTTAACAAACAATGCAAGACTTTATGACTCAATTATCCGGATACATATAATAAGATTGGATTCATTGGATGCTTGCACTTGTGGTGGCCTCTACTGCTCTGCAGAGCCATTGTCAATGGGTTTCACCCTACCACACACAAGGTTAGTCTTCAATCATCTAGGCATCTAGGACCATTATCCTGCCAAAGACTAGGTACATGAGACTAATTGATTCTTTAGAGTTGTAGGATGCAATCCTTACTTGAATCCTTATCTAATTATATACACTACAACACCACCATGAAATCTCACCAAGACATTCATGGAATTACGTCTATCTCATACCACATTCATGTTTCTCACACCAAAACCATATGTTATCTCAAAACATCCCAATCTCATGCCAATACTCAACCAACCAGCCAATTCATGATTTATCTCACACCAAGCACACCAATTTCAGTTCATAAAATTCCATAATACATGCATACTCCCATACTTCATGCTTTAAAAAGGGTAAACCAATCAATCATGGAAGCATACAAACATTTGAACAACTTTGTTGTCAATCTCGCTCAAGCTAAGGAGCTCTCGCTTAGGCGATAGGAGACCCTCGCTTAAGCTAAAAGCTCTCGCCTAAGCGAGATTGCAAACAGAGAGTACTGAAGCATCCATGAGTTCTCGCTTAAGCTAAACCATCACGCTTAGGCGAGATCACTCTCGCTCAGGCGGACAACCTTCGCTCAAGCAATAACTCGTGATAAAGAGCAGGGACGAGCTTCTGCTGTTCTCGCTTAGGCGAAAGCTCCTCGCTTAGGCAAGAGCATCTCGTTTGGGCGACAAACCACTAACTTAGGCGAGCCTAGCAGATCCCTCCTACTTTCACGCATGCAAGCCAGAAATCAAGCAGATACACAAGGCACAAGTATTTTCACACAATCACCAACATTATTCATGCATTTATAACTCGAAATAGGCCCAAAACAAGCAAAGTAACTTAAAACATGCAAGACCCTAGCTTTTCTTACCTGGAAAAATGCTAGCAAATCTGCACAAACACCCTAAGAAGAGCACCACTACACATGATAGCTTACAAACCTGGAAAAACAAGCAAGGAGAACGAAACTAAGACCCTAGCTGAGGTTAAAGCGGAACTAAAGCTTCCAAACAGAAGAGAAACGAAAAAGGGAACAAGACTCTAGAGTTTTACTTACTCAGAAGTAGAGTCCGATTAACCCAACAGAGGAACTAGTTGTGCCCTAGCAGAGCTTCTGCTCAGAAGACAAAGGAGGGAGAGTAGTTGTTTTTAGAAATGAGACACAAGTGAGAATTAAGGGCTGAACAAGAATGTTGGGAGTCCCAAATGGACTCAGATCCAAAAAATAGGGCTTACAAAAAATATATATACTTTGTTATAAATTAATGTTCATATATAAAACAAAATTAGGATTAAGGCTTCTTATAAACTTTTAAAGTTCTACAAACTTTTAAAGTTTTACCATTATTCGTTTTATTAGTCGATTTTTTCGATTTTGTTAGGTTAAATTATATTTTAAAATTTACTTTTTAAAATAATATAAAAAAAATTCAAAATCTATTTTAATAAAATTTATTATTTGTTAAATATATCATACAATATGTCATCGAAGATCACCCAGAAATACTTAATATAATCTCATACTCATTATATATATAATGTGTTATTATAAGAAATATATTGAAGATCTTACAACGAGACTAGAGATAAAAATGTATTACAACATACATAATTACAAACTTCATTTTACTGTTAGATTTTATAAAATTAAATTAAATTTAAAAAAAAAATCATTTTTACCTACACATCCAATTATATAACACACTTTAATTTTGAAATTACCAACGTTGGGTAATGTTGCAACCACGAGTAGTTGAACCTGTTATGTCTTCACCTTCCCTCACTCATTCTTGTTTCTTGCCATTGCTACCAACATGTTAATGAAACAGCCTCTTGGGTTCAACAAAACAAATATCAATTCGAATTGAAATTTCACCAAATTCAAACAATTACATACTAACAAATTTCTCATCATTTTGTATTATGTCCAAAAGTTTCACATAATTTAAAAGCAATTTAAAATGCACAATACTTCCAATGTTAAATTATATGGAGACCTGGTTCGATATTAAAAAGGAAAACAATTAAAAAGTACAAGAGAAGATTTCTTCCACACTTAATGAAAGGATATAAAAAATTTTGATATACAAATTTTGTGTCAAAAAAATTCATGTTTAGTTTCAAAATTTTCCAAAGTTCCATATTTAATTCCATAGTCAAACACCAATAGCAAAAAAAGAAATTGGTTTTTGTTACTTTTTTTTTAAACGTGGTATAGTTTCAGACGTTGAAAACATTTTTTTTTTTAGTTTTGAATGGTTAAATTAAATTTTTAATTTAGAGATCTTTAGCAGATTTATCTTAAATTTTAGATGTTTGGATGACCATTTACCAAATTAATTTTGAATGAAATTTATTTTGCGACGTTGATTTTAATCAAATTTATTTTTTAAGTAAAATGAACGATGTTTCAAAGATTCTTACTCTCAAAGCAAAAAAAAAAAAAACGTAAAAGTTACTTACAATTGTTTGAACGATAAATCAATTCTAAAATTCACCAGAAAAAGAAAAACTATAAATCAATTCTTAAGTTACCGTTGATTTGCATTCAAGTTTTGAATGTCACTATCTTTCACTTTCATGTCAAATTCATATAAAAATGTAAAAGTTATAAATCCTTGCTTCGATTTGAACAGATTAACAACTCTAAACCGTATTCAGACTCAATGAATTCTCAAATATAACAAATCCCATTGACTATTTTTTAGTTCAACTTGATTTTGAAGAATTCAGCTTAAACCAAATGCACACAGTTTTTCATAAATTTGAACTAATAGTAAAAAATAGTTTAATATTATGTATTGAAATAAACTTTACACTATAATATAATTATATATAATTAGTAATAGAAATATAACTTTTAAAATAATAAAGAATTTGATTTTTCTTTTAACACTGTCCGAATTTAATTCTTGACTATAACAATCTTGGACCAGATTGTACCTATTTTTTCACTGTGTTAGATTAGTAAAAAAAAGACATAAAACATTATCATTTGTAAATTTTAACTTAACTTATACAACGATTATAACAAAAATAATAAAATTTAATGTAATCTCATTTTAGACATTATTAATATTATTAAAAGTGTGAGGCTCCTTGCAAACACCTTTGAGTGGGCCCCACAATCTGGAAACTAAGAAAGATTGAAGATTGCAGCACACTACACTTTTTATAATCTGTTAAAGTTGTCTGCTTTTCCAACACAACCAACCATGCTTTCTGATTTGAATTTCAAATTTGAATGTGGATGTACGTACCCACAAACAAACGGTCACATACATAAAAAATATATAACACTAATACTAATAATGCTAATACTAACAAAGGGAATCATAATAATAATGTGGTAAAGTTTGGATCTTTTGAGGTTTCGACGTTGCAGGGAAACATGGGTGACTCAACTTGTCTCATGCAGCAACCATTCTGTTATGCTTCAGGCATTTCCAATGAAGCCAACGAGGTCCGTTCATTCATCACTCGCTTCTGTTTTCCAGAATATATGTATTGATGAATTCTTAATCTCTTCAAATAACTTCCATATTTTTAAAATCTTTTTCATACTCTTTTACTTGGGCATGCATGTAGTGTGTGATTCAGTAGAATGAAAGGAAAAAGATTGCATTTTCAAAAGGGTGTTTGTTCCTGCTTTCGCTAGTGAGATTCATACAAGTTTTTGATGTTTGATGGGGTTGTGAGTTGGGTTACAGTAACATAATCGATTGAAGCTTTGTGTTTTGGTCTGTTGTTGGGTGCAATTAATGAAGAGGAGATTTTTCTTTTTCTATGTTGAATGAAGGTTGATCTTGAAAAAACTGTGAAACTTGTGCGTTTCAGAACAACCCAATTCATGCACTGGGGCAGTCAATTTCGTTTGGGAGGTTCATGTCAGAGTCACTGGCATGGGAGAAGTGGTCTACTTTCTCCCACAACCGGTATGTGGAGGAAGCAGAGAGGTACTCAAGACCTGGTTCTGTTGCACAGAAGAAGGCTTTCTTTGAAGCTCACTACAAGAAACTTGCTGCTCAGAAGGCTGCTGCATTGCTTGAACAAGCAAACAATGGAGCACAAAACAATGCCACTGTTACTCATCAAAAGGACAATGACACTGTCACTCATCAAAATGACAGTGTCACTGTCAATCATAATTCACAAACAAGTCCAAATTCTGAAATGGTTGTTGAGGTAGAGCAAGATGCAAATGTTCTGACTGTTACACCTGAAAGTGTCAAGGTAGAGGGAACTGAGGCAGAGATGGAAGAAGTTGCTGTTGTAGGAAATTCAATGGAGGTTGAATTGCAAAACCAGGTTGAAGATCTTGATGATGCACAAAGGGAGCAAAATGAAAAGCTTAGTGTAAATGTAACACCAGTTTTGACACCACTAGCAAAGGTTATTATGTGAATTAATTTCCCGGAATCTTTTTCTTTTGAAATTTTGAGGTCATATCATAACACTTACTTGCTATTGCAGCAGGTATCTATATCTGATCAGGAAGTTCTGGCTGATGTGGGAAACAAGAAACCTCCAGTTTCTTCCTTCAAGTTGTCATCAAAGGCTAATAATGGAACCTCCAAGTTCACCTCTACACCTGTCAAGTCCACAGCTGCTATTTCTTACAAAAAAGAAAACATTGCTTCACCAATTAGCATAAAACCTGCAAATGGAACCTCCAAGTTCACCACTACACCTGTTAAACCCACAGCAGCTACTTCTTTCAAAAGAGACAACATTGCTTCACCAATGAGCAATAGACCTTCCAAGTTCACCGCTACACCTATTAAGTCCGCTGCTGCTATTTCTTTCAGAAGAGATAATATTGTTACACCAGTGAACAATATGCCTGTTGGATTAAACACTGCAGATAAAAAGAGATCTACTCCAAGATCAGTTAACTTTACACCCATTAGGGAACTTAATCGGTTGACTGCATCAGTCATGAGAAAGTTTGAAAGCACAAGAGTTGGTGCTGGTCCTTCCAAGGCTTCAAAGGATAATTTGACTCCTATGAGAACTCCAACTATGGTATCTCAGCCATTTTGCTTCTTTTGAAATTTTCACCCAATTCCAAGCCTCCTACTTTCATCTTGTCATGCTCATTCATGTTGCAATGTCTGTCAAGGATGCTAAAGTGAGTCATTTTCCAATTGCAGGCTTCCAAGGAGATTCAAAAGCATACATTGACCCCATTAACTGAAAAGAAAGGGTACATGATTTCTAACATGTTTAATTATAATTCTAATGTGAAACTGTTTGCTTTCAGTTTTTTTCTAGCTGCTTCGCATCCTGTATTGAGTATGCAAATTTGTAAAATTTCAGGAACAAAACACCTCTTGATTTATCATCAGCACCACGCAGCCATACGGGTGGTCCTAAATGGAACTTTCTTTCTGGAGAGTAAGTTATCTCCACTTGGGGGCTTTTGTTTCCTTAGTTACTGATTGGGAAGGTCTAACACATATGCAAGTACTTTTACCAGTATATTCTGTTGATCCTTAAGGGGCTTTTGTTTAACAATGTATTATTTGCATGCAGAAATAGAATGAAGTCTCCACTTATATCATCCCCTTTCAGCTTGAGGACAGAAGAAAGGGCTGCGAGAAGAAAGAAGGCAAACTAATAACCTCATTTTTCTCTTATATTCAGCTGATTTTGTGACTTTGAATATTAAAGTACTTATCTGTTGATCTTCATCAATTTTAGAAACTTGAAGAAAAGTTCAATGCTAATGAAGCACAAAAAGTGCAGTTGCAGACCAAACACAAGGTGGGTGACAAGTAAAAACTAATACTAAGTGAGACATTGTTGTGAGAATTATGTTACTTTGTTCCTTAAGTCAATTAATTACACCCAATCCTCTTGTTTGCAGGAAAAAACAGAGACTGAGATTATTAGAAAACTACGCCAAAGCTTTTGCTTCAAAGCAAGGCCACTACCTGATTTTTATAAGGAAAGGAAAACATCGAAGGGTGAGACAAAAAAGGTATTTTTCTCAAATTGTTAACAATTACAATGACCATTTGCATTTCAGGATTGGACAAAACAGAGAATTCTAGGGTTAGGGGTGATTTTTTATTTGCGACAAGATTTTGTTTTCACTTTAGTTTCTGTTTTTAAAAGTCTTCATGGATAACAGTGAAAACAAAGTTATGTTCTCTGTTTCCAACACACTTTTGTTTTTTTCAAAAATAAAATACACACTTTTGTTTTAACGGCTATGCAAACTTTCGAAATTAAGACAAAGTGTTTATGTGTCGTTTTCATAATTAGAAATAAAAAAACAAGATAAAAACAACGAAGATTTTTCAGACCAGATAAGTCCAAATCCATGGTGAGCAAATACCTTATAATCCTATAAAATAAATAAGTTTTAATTTCTGTGTATTTTAAAATCACTACTTTTGGTTCTAGTATGATACTAGTATTATATGACTATTCCCAATAGTAAATACTAATATTATAATATAATTTCAGCATAAGATATTTAAAAAAATTCTGAATATCTTAAAAGAATTGTTATTTATTTATCAAGAATTATAAGTAGTGATTTAAAAAAGTTCAGAAAGATGAAGATAAAAAAATATTTTATGAATGATCTTCAATTTTTTAACAATGAAAACAACAAATTTTACAGAAGTTTCTGTAAAATATTTCCATCAGAACTTTCTGATTACTCTACTAATAGCTAGAAGTTCAATTGCTGCCTTTCAGGACCTACTGACACATTCTGAAACACCTAAAGATGGAAGGAAATCCACTCCCACAATGGCAGAGAACAAAACTTATTTTCCTCCCAACAGACCCGTATTGAAAACCAGTGGCACTAAACATTTCCAGGGAAAGAGTGGTCGCACCTTGACTCATCCTCTGACTTCAACTTCCCACGTAATTCCAACTCATGAGAATGCATCACCAAATATTCAGCACGGATACCTGCATTCTAGAGACTACAAATATTAACCATGTTGATTCCAAATTAACCATGGGAGGAAACATTAGTGCAGACTTGTAAATGTAGCTTGATGGGGTTGTATTGTATCACATTAGTTAGACCCAATGATCATAAGTATGACCCTTGTTGCACTCCTGGTATATAGCAACATTGGTCATTACTGTTCTTCTGACATGTATTCCTTTTTCTGTTTCCACCCTCTCACCATTGTTGAGCAATTCATTATTTTAAAATGTATTACAAGTTTTGTAGAAGTCACACTCAAGCTGTAGCTAAATCAGAATCATATAACTAGAATGGCAAATTGGTTTATAATCACCGAAGGAAGGATATGCCAACAGTCGCCAATTCTCAGCAACAAAATGAACAAACGAAGTTTCTATTAAATTCCTTAAAAAAATCCTTTTTTTTTTATAACATTGTGCAGCAAAATTTGTTGCAACGATTATCAAGAAATATGCATGATCGTGTATAGTGTGCAGTATAGTTTCAAACATAAATAAGACAAAAAATATTTATGACAATTAAAAAAGTTTTTTATTTCCCCTAAACTTCTCTTCATTGAAATTTGATATACATAAAAATGTCATTCAAAATGAAGCCTAAATTAAATGAAGGATATTGTGCAGATAATAATATCCTTAAATACAGTGAATTATTTGAGACCAATCATTTATGGAAATTTATTTGCTTATTTCAAAGTCAGAGGGTGTGTTTCTGAACCTAGGTCTTTGGCTTACAAACTAACCTTTCAGGAAGATGCTGCACATCTGTCATAAGACTAATACATTACAATTACATAGGCTATCTGTTTGGTAACAAAACGCTACTTTGTATCTGCCATGGTTACAAAACGGTGCCCTTGGCAAATTTAAACCCTTCAATTTACAAGTTCAAATTTGCCTATAAAGTTCAGAGGTCAAACTCTAGCATCTTTTGTCCATCTCTTTAATATGTACCGAGATGGAACAATCCTTATGTTCACATAGTCAAGAACTTTTAATGCATGGCAACATAACATCCCCACATACTCAAATTTCATACAGCTACAACTGATTGTCTCATCAGAAGAATCAAATGTAACTGAATATTCCCGTGCCTGTTCATATACGCTAACTTTATAATTATACAACGATCCATTTTCAGTGCAATGCTTTATCACTAGATTCAAAGATGCTTCATATTCTTTCTGAAATAACTCAAATATCTTTGGTGTGTATGGAGCTCTTGCATGCTTTAACGTAACGATATCCCCCAGCAGCGGTGGCATACGCTGGTTCATGTCATAATTGGCTTCTAATTCCTTGTAGTGCCAATCAGTAACCACTTTAACAAGATACTTGAAAAGTGGAAGAATGTCGGAGTCATGCTTTAGGTACCTTTTCAGGTTGCCAGTAAGATTTTCTCTCAGTAGCATGCTTTCTATGTCAGCACAAAAATATTGTCTTCCATATGCTATAGCCCATCGATTTCTGCTTCCAAATATTTGTTGCAACCATTTATTTTCCCACAGATTGTACTTGTCCAGGAGAGCATTCCATTCATTAACAAAATAATCCTCCTCCTCGTGATGAAAAAGGCAGCTTCTTAAATCATTTACGAAAGAATCAGATCCAGCAGAAACATGACTCAGATGCTTGAGGGCATCTTGATAGACATGCCATACACAAACTCGATGATTTGTTTGGGGTAGTATGACATTGATTGCTTCAGCTGTTACAACATCTAGATCTGTAAGTATCGTCTTTGGCTTTCTTCCAGACATTGCCTCAAGGAAAACTGTAAACAGCCACTTCAAAGATTCTACAGATTCATTCTGAAGAAGTGCAGCCCCAAAGATAGTCATTTGCTGGTGATTATTTATACCAAGGAATGGAACAAATGGCCGGGAGTCCTTATAGTATTTATAACTGCTATCAAAACAAACAACATCACCAAAATCAGTGTAATCAACAATCATCTTTGTATCAACCCAAAATATATTAGTTATTTGATCATCAGCATCAACCTGGAATGCGTAAAAGAAAGAAGGATTCTTTGTTTGCTTGATTTGGAAGTGAAGCTTAATCTTTTCAATATCTCCCTCCTTCATGTTGCTACTACATTTGAAAGGTAGTTTATACTCTCGGTTGACGGGATCATAATCAAGACGAGCCTTGCAATTGGTTTCAGAGGTTGATGTAGGCAATCCATCCATTATGTTCTTTTCAATTTGAGTAGCAGTTAACCCCTTTTGTTGTGATCTTAACATGTGCACTCTACATGCATCAACAAGTTCATGATTATGCTTTTCCTCAAAGTGGGTAACATGATACCTACCATCAGGTTGGCGAGAAATAACCATTTGGGCCAAACATCCAATTCTAGTATCCTTCCGAGGTTTCTTTGCGTTCATATCTCTTTTGTCTTTCTGCCGAAAACCTTCTCTGAAGCAAGTAAATCGTCGAGATGCCACAGCACCATCAATTTTACTCCTATTTACATAATCTTTTCTTACACTGAAACCTACTCGTCCAGCATATGCATTATAAAATTCATATGCGTCCTCATCTGAGTCAAATCCCATTCCCAGTTTTGGTGTCTCATCCAACCCGGATATAGTTAAGTTTGCTTCAATAGCTTGAGCAACACTCAATTTTTTCTGTGATGGTAACATATGAGCAGTACAGGGTGTTACAAACTCATGATTGTGCTCAGTTTCAAAATGAGTGACCTGAAATTTACCATTCGGCTGACGAGCAATAGTCATGTGTGCCAAGCAACCAGTTCTTGTTTCCTGCTGAAATTTCCTCAAGTATGTACCATTTTTGTTTGGCCGATAACCCTGTCTATGGCAGGTATATCTTCTGGATACCACTGCACCATTGATCCTACTTTTGTTGACAAAATCCTTTCTAATGCTAAAACCTTTCAGGACACCATACATGCTATAACATTTGTAAGCATTGTCTTCTGATTCAAACTCCATACCAATCTTTGGAGCCACATATATTTCGTCCTCATTTTTCACATCAGTACTAGTCATTGATATATTAACAGAGGTAGCACAGGGGTTCTCACACAACTCTCCACTACTGACATTATCATTATGAAATTTGTCATCATGGAAAATATTTGATGTCTGGCATTCATCATTAATTTTAATGTGACTATGGTCAACAGGACAAACATTTGGACCTGTACACTCATTCTCAGTGTCAATGATCTTAATAGCGTCTTCAACAGAAGAATCACAGGGGTTCCCAGTCTGATTCTCTTGCCCCAAAACCACCTCGGCGGATATTGGACATTCATTTTCTGCATCTTCCAGGGGATGCCTTTGTACATCAGGTTCAGTACCCTCCATCACCCTGTGTTCAAGATATACACATGGAAAACAAGTAAGGGAGAATAATGCAGCAGCAACAAAAGACAGACTGCGGGTTACATACATTAATAGTGTGTTTAGGGTTGTGATGAGGTGAGAAAAAAACCAATTTTAATTTAATGGCAAGCAACTGGTTGTTGCTTTGGAAAAATAATGTTTTTTACATGGTTTCAGGGTATCCACTGTGACTTTGAAGGTATCCAAATACAGGATTTCAAATTAGATCAGAACAAAACATTGACATACGATCTCTAGGTTACAGTTATGAAGGAAAAAACAAAAACTTGAAAAGTTTTAAATCATAGTTATGAGTTCTGGATAGCAGTGAGTAGCCCCCAAACCCAAAACCCAAGGGTGGAACAGATGTTATACATATTATAATTGTTCAAAATAGTATATTATAGATGAAATAGGTATAAAATATAAAATAGTATATTATACAAGTATTAATACACAAAATGCCCGAAATTTTAAAACATCCAAAATTAAAGACAATTTTAGACTACCAAACATGGAAGACATACAAAAGAGAACACAGCAATGAACATAAAGATGAAAGACATCTAAAAAGGCTAAAAGAATCTCAGTCTCAGATAAAGAACAGAGCACTGTCAAAGGGAGAGAACTAAATGTTGCTGCAGAAGGCATGGGTTGTCTCAAAACCAGAGAGCCCAAAGAATGTTAGAGATGGCACCAAAGAGCTGATGTGATTCAATGAAAACCAGGGTTTCATTTCAGACCATTTGATTCAATCAAACATCATATGGTCGCACATATGTTCATTTACATCACTTTACATTTTTCTTCTCTAGAGGGAAAAAGGGTGAGAAAAAAAAAGGAAAGGATAACTAATTTTAAACTTTAACAAGAAAAAAATGGAACAACGTAATTTTAACATGGGTTTTGACATTTGTTATGCATAAACAGATTGGACAGTGTTGATATGACTTGAATTAGGATGTGCTAAGAAGTCAGTGAGTTACATACTCAGATGATGTATGTTTCACATATATGAAAAAGAGAATAGTACATTAAAAGGAAAAGTTATATGTGATAACACAATACCCTTATGCAAGGTACATACACCCAAAAAACAGCTTTATAAAAGTTGTACAATGCAATAAACAATTATAATTTTAACACATTCCCTCAGTTGGAGCATATAAATCATAAGCACTAAGCATGAAACATATAAACTGAATTCTAGGCCCTCTAAAAGACTCAATGAGAATGACTACAAGTTGGTCTTAGAACTGATAACGATGTTCTGTACCAATTTAAGTAGGAATAGAGACCTGATTGTTGCATTATACTGAATACCAAAATCCAAATGCTTCATTTGGAAATCTAATAATAGGTGGAAAGAAAAGCAATTGAATTGGGATATTTAATGATGAAATGAAATAAAATAAAATTACCACAAATGTTAGACAGAAGCAAGTACAGCATGTTGTTAAACAATAGGACACGATTGCAGTCTTATTACAGGAGAAGGTTTAAAAACAATAACTTTTTACATCTTAGCGTTTGCTAACAGTTAGGATAGGACCCCTTTTTATAGGAAGTTTAGGAGGAAATGGGGGGAGTTTGACAGCGAATTGAGTTTTGTAACTAGAATAATCCAATAGGAAGGAGAGTGCTCCTTTGTATCTGTTGTTGTATGATTGGTGAAATTAGAGAAGTTCAGATTTACTTTACTTTGTTTTCTCAGAAAATAGTGTTGATTTATAACATCTATTGGGTTATTTAATGATGAAGTGAAGGGAAGTTTTTATTTCATTGTTTGGGAAGTAAATGACATCATAAGAAGATTAGTAAACAATAAGTTCATTCAATCTCATATTCCTCCCACCCTCACATTACGAAGCAGGACAATATTGAATGGGATGAGATGAGGTAGATTCCGTTTTATTCTAAGCAATTTGAACTTCCAAACAATAGCAACTACTGTTATTCCATCATCGCTTTCCATAATGTAAACACAGTCATAAAGTTTAATTTGCATCATAGTAAAACCATTTTGCACCATTATCCATGATGTTTTGACAATATTTCACTTTGCAAGACTAGAAATTCAAGAAATATACACAAATAGAAGTTCAAAATGATACAAACAGACACTTTAATTCATGAAAGAACCAACCCAGCAGAGGCTAATAATTCAGGAAATTAATCACAAACAATTGGGGAAACAAGATATTACTCAACCGGCAGTGCTGAAAACTTGCACTACCCACTCTCTCAACACTCGGTTTAAGTTCATTCCATATCACAAATCATCTGCCACATCATCACAAACACATAAAAAACAAAATGTGGAAGACTTCAATCAACCGCTTAAAGATACACACACCAAATATGAGCACTAGTGAGAGAGCAACGTTTTAGGGTACCAAAAGCAATGAAAGAAATCATCAATCAAACAAACTTGACTAGGGATGAGATTAGCATGAAAAAAAAAAAAAAGAAACAGAACAAAGAGGAGAAAATTAGATTCAACTAATGGCACTGAAAATGAGCTTAAATCAAATTGCATTGATTTCTGAGTTAATAATTGCATTAATGATACAAAAACTAAAAAATAAGAGCAATAAAATTGAAAGCACAGAGAGTGTGAAAGAGATTGGAACCTAACCTAAAGAATTGAAAGAACAGTAGGAATTAATAGGCTTAAAATAATTCAGAGCAGTTCGTGCGGTTACCTGTCACAAAACGAAACGGAGAAAGCGAGTAATTGTTGTCTCTGCAGTTTCTTGTTTACAAGCTCAGTACAGTCTTGCTTGAATATTCAATATTATTAGTAATTTTTATCTGTAGTATTTTACATGGGTGGATTAATTAGTTTGTAAAAATTCAAAAATAATTAATTTAATTAATCATACTAAATTTATCAATAATACTATTATAGGATCAGTTTTTCTAGTATGTGACTGGTACATTTTAATAATTATTAAAAACTAACTTTTATATATTTATCTAGTGAGAAAACAGTTTATATTTACAACTTTTATACTATTTATTTTTCAATTTTAACCTTCTTTTCTTACCATTTCTAATTTATCACAATTTTTATAATTTTTAATTAATTGACTGTTTAAAAAAATGTAAAGATGTATGAAATTTAAGCTTTTGAAAAATAAATTAAACTTTTGATATAGATATTTATATTTAAAAATTATTTTAGTTTTACATTCAAAGAAATATTTGAAAAATATATTAAACTTTTGATATAGATATTTTATATTTAAAATTATTTTAGTTTTACATTGAAAGAAATATTATATATGATTATCACATTATTGATCAGCAGTGATATACAAAAGTTCATTTTTTATTACAGATAAAATTGATATTTTCTATTTTATATATATATATATATATATATATATATATATATATATATATATAAATAAAAATAAAAAATATATATACTAATCTAAATAAAGGTGTTGTAGCACCCGTTCATGCACTTTTAAATATTACGTTACTGTAATTTCTCACATTCAGTTAACTTGACTAATAAAGAATAACATGTTAAAAATGTTTAAAAATAAACAATTAATGAAATTATTAGAAGAAAAATACAAATTTTGATAGTTACAAAAATGTAAGTTAAAAGTTTTTGTAACGTCCCATTTAATAAACAAAATTACTTAAATGACACGTTACACAATACAATAATAAGAGCAAGCAAAGATACGGAGTATAAACTCACTTCTTAAAGATATCCTAGAGTTTATAAAAGGAAGTCCTGAGGCATACCACGATGCCAATACAAGACAAGGTACAAGGTCTAATGTAACCAGAAATACAGTACTAATAATATAATACATGGGCCAAAGCCCTAGCAAAAGACATGAAGAGTAGAGCCCAAGTCCAGTCAACTAAGTAGCGGAACCTCCATCACCCTGATGACCACAAGTAGTTCTCGCATTTACTCACTAAACAAGTTGATGATCATCACAAAAAGAGAAAACCACACATACAGAACACACAATAATAAACAGAAGGGTAAGCTAGAGTAGAAAACAGTCTATCATGCAGTCACATGCTATTTCACAGTCCAAGCAGTATATGTCATCCAAACATGTTATGACTTCTCAAACAATACACTAAGACTCAGACTCGACTCATCCGGATACATATAATTTAGTCGGATTCAGCGAATGCTTGCACTTGTGGTGGATTTCCCTGCTCACCCCCGAGCTAAGTGTTACAATGTTTCAATCCCTACACACAAGGTTAGTCCTTAATGGATTTCAGGCCTCTTGCTACTCTCACCACAAGAGTCAGTCCGCTCTAAGTGAGACTAACTGACTCCTTAGAGTGTCAGGATGCAACCTTACCTTGAATCCTTACCAAATTATATAGATGGGGCACCATCATGAACTCCTACTAATAGTGGTCATGGAATTACGTCCCGACCACTGAAGCACCACCATGGGGTCTCACCTAGAGGCTCATGGAATTACGTACTGACCACATACCAATCATACTCAATCAATCAAGTAATATTTATCATGCATATAAATCTCATGCCAACCTTTATAATCAATCCTCATTCATATGCCATGTTGAATCCATTCCAACTCATCCTTCCCAATCCATGAATATAGAAATGTATTTCATACCGACATCATGCCAATTCAATAACCAACCATCCCATTTAAAATCACATGCCAAGATCATACCAAACCTATCATTTCCAACCCATGCACCATATCATTCATGCATAATCATTCTCCTCATGCTTTTAATATAACAATTCAAATCGAGTAATTGCCAACCATCCAAGAACAGAGAAACAATAAAATATCACAGTACCCTCGCCCAGCTCCACGCTCAGGCTGAAGGGTCTCGCTCAAGCGAGAGGGACTCCCGCTCAGGCGAGCTCCCTTCGCCTAGGCGAGAGCTCGACAATCTAGAACAATGGCTATTCGCACTAGCTCGCTTAGGCAAAATCTCCTCACCTTAGCGAGGCATCCTGTCGCTCAAAACAAAGATGGTCCGCTTGAGCGACAGCTTACGCAGAAGGCCTGGGCGAGCCCTGCCAGTCTCACTTAGGCGAGACTAGCTCACTTGGGCGAGATTATCAGTTCTCGCCCCTGTTCTCACCTATAGCAGTCGCATTTTAACATCCAAATAACAACACAAGGCATCCCACATGTTCACAACAACGTATAATCCATACAGACACCAAACAGACTCAAAAACAGGCTAAACATGATTTAAAACTCGAAACCCTAGCTTCCTTTACCTGGAAACAGGTTAATATCAGACTTCGACTCTTAAGCCAACGAAACCAGTAGCTCCAAGAGCAGATATATGAACTGAAACAACGACACAATAAAGAAGATTGGATTCACTACGGTGAGCCCCAACATAAACCACGAAAACAACCTAGAAAGGGGGTTAGGTTCAAGAACTAACTTATTCGAATGGAAGAAGAAGGTTGAGCTTGAACTTCGATGGATCTCCAAACCCTAGCAGAGGTTTTGTGGAGAGAAGATGGGAGAGTTAGGGCACTGATTTTTCAGAATAAATTGCAAATAAGGGACCTTGGCACCCTATGGGCCAGCCTAAAGGCTGGCCCAACAGTGTGGCAGCCCTTAAACATTAAGGCACTAAATAAAAGTGGACCTTACAATTTTGGTTAAAATTTTTAAATAAGTAAAAGTAACTAAATTATAAAGGTGAAAAAAATGTGAGTTATGGAAGTATTATTAAGGTTAAAATTTATATTTGTTCTCTATTTTTTTAGTTGTGTCAATTAAGTTCTTTGATATATTTTTTTGTTAAATTAGATTCTATTTTTGGTCAATTTTGTTCAATTTGGTTCATTTTTGCTAACATCGTTTAAATAATTAACAATAATGAACAATGACTGCTACATGAAACTTGATGATTTTTTTTAGTTTTTTTAATTTTTTTTTAATTTAATTTTTTTAATTTTTAAACTAATTGTAACCTTAAACCAAAAAGATTTAATAAAAATGTGAGCTTTAATAAAAACATCATTATAAAATTTATATAAAAATTAAATTTGGTCTCAATTTGGAGAAGGACAATATTACTCCATCTTAAAAATAAATTGGGACTAAATTGAACAAAAGTAACGAATATAGAAATCAAATTGAATATAAAATACCGATTAGATGAGTATACCAACAACATACACTCAGTAGAGGAGTTTGTCCAAATACTGATTAGATGAGTATACCAACAACATACACTAATAAGATGACCTTATCAATATACATTAGACAAATTTGTCTATACAAAAGTTGACAAGTCTATTACTGCACATTAAACGAGATTGTCCATTCAGTAATTAGACGAGTCTTTCAATACACTTTAAACAAGTTTGAACAAACACTGATTACACAACTTTGTCCATACCATAATTAAACGAGTTTAGAAAAAATCACTAGATAAGTCATTCCGTACATTGATTATGAGTCTAAGAATACTCATTTGATAAGTTTGTCCATACTAGGGGTGGCAATTAGGGCCTGGCCTGTCGGGCCAGCCCGCAGGCCCGCAAAAAAAAACGCGGGGTGGGCCAGGGTAGTGAGCCCGCAAGCCTGCAGTGGCCCAGTTCGCATAAGCCCGTAGCCCGTGCAGGCCGGCCCGCAAGCCTGCAAGCCCGCATAAAGTTAAAAAAAAAACTTGCACTTGTGTATATTAATTACTTTTTTATGGACTCTTGCATCAACATTTCAAATTCTTGTACAACTGAAAAAGATAAGTATTATGTATTTTTTTAATGTGCTAAAATTTAAAGAATACATTGTGTATGTCATAGTATGAATATGATGAAAATGTTGAATTATCAATTTATCATCCAATTCCCCAAAGTCTTTACTTAATTTTGTGAACTTCTTAAAGTTTCCCAATTTTTAGACATTGAAAGTTTTATCATAAAAATTATAAAAAAAAAGCGGGCCCGCGAGCCAAGGAATATGCCCAGGTTGGGCCGACTCACATTGCCACCCCTAGTCCATACATTGTTTAGACGAGTCTATAAAAAAATACTAGACCAGTTTGTATATACACTGATAAGATGAGTTTAGCAAAATACATTAGACAAGTCTTTTCATACACATATTAACCAAGTCTATTAATACATATTAGATACCATAATTAAACGGGTTAGGAAAAAATCACTAGATGAGTCATTCCACACATTGATTGTATGAGTCTAAGAATACTCATTGGCCAAATTTGTCCATACACTGTTTAGACAAGTCTATCAACAAACACTAGACCAATTTGTCCATACACCGATAAAATGAGTTTAGCGAAATACATTAGACAAGTCTTTTCATACACAGATTATACAAGTCTATTAATACACATTAGATGAGTTTGTTTACTCACTGATTGGACGAATTTTGCAATACACATTAGACAGTTCTAAACATACACTAATTAGACAAGTCTAGTTGTACATATTATACGGGTGTGTCTATATACTGATGAGGCAAGTCTAGCAATACATATTAGAAGAGTGTGTCGATGCATTGATTAAACGAGTCTATGAATACACATTAGACAAGTCATTTCATACACTTATTAGACAATTGTAGCAAAAAATATTACACGAGTCTAACAATACACATTAGATGAGATTATATACACACTAAATAGACAAATATAACAAAAAGATATTAGATGAGTTATTCCATACGTTAATTAGATGAGTTGTCGATGAATTAATAAGACCAATCTAACAATACACATTAGACAAGTCATTCATATAATGATTAGAAGAGTCTAACAATATACATTAGACAAGCTTTTTCAAACATATTAGACGAGTCTATTAAAACATATTAGATGAGTCTGTCCATTCGCTGATACATGAATCTTACAATATACATTAGAAGAGTTTGTTCATACACTAATTAGACGAGCTTAACAATACACATTAGACAAGTATAGCAAAAAATTTAAACAAGTCATTCCAAACATTGATTAGAAAAGTTTAAGAATACGCATTAGGTGAGTTTTTTCGTACACTGATTGAAAGAGTCTTGCAACATACATTAGATGAGTTTGTCCATACATTGATTAGGTGAGTCTAGCAATATACATTAGACAAGTCTGTTTATACAATTTTTACATACATATTGACTTTCTAAACCTATAAATAATTTTTCACGTTGATTCTATTAAAAATTTAATTATAAACTTAAAAGTATTATTAGTTTTTGCCTTAATCTCAAAATATCTTTTAATATATATATATATATATATATATATATATATATATTCAAATATCATTTAATATAACATCTATTTAAATGCTCCTAGTGGTCGAAATTGAATTCCTATTTTCTCCAAAGGGGGAAATCCACCTGCAAAAGACTCATCGATGCTCAAGTTAGTTAGAGAGTGATGATCTTTTTAGAGAGAAAGAATTTGAGTGATCTGTTGACATGAGAAGCCAAGGTGGTTTGCTTCTTGAAGATTTGATGAAGATTGAATGAAGCTCTTTTGAACTATCTTGAAGCCATTACCATTGATATGAAGCCTACATTGATGAAGGAAAGGAGATTTGATGATATCCATGGTGATCAAGGCTGGAACGTGTGCTCTCCACGTAGTTACATCATTTAGAAAGTGTATTTTAAGTTTGTAATTCATGTTGTAGACCTTATAGCATTAATTAGATGTAGTTTGGTCTTTATTGTGTTTTTAATTTGTTGAATGGTTTTTCAACAGGTTAAAATGTCTCTTTTAGTCTGTTGAATGATTTTTCAACAGGTTAAAAGGTTGGCTACAGTAGTCTTAAACTGCAACAAATTCAATCAGTTGATTTAGTTTTTAATCGACTGATTTCACTTAAGTCAAGTGAAATCAACCGATTGATTTGAAAATCAACCTGTTGAATTTTGTAACAGTTTGACTATAAAAGTTGTGATTTTCGAAAGAGAGGTATGTTGATCATTTTAGAGCACGATTTGGTTCTAGAAACTTGTGGAAACTGTCTCCTTCGTGATCATAGGTGTTGCAACTGTTGAAGATTGATCTTGGATCAATTCTTGGAGCTTTTGGCTTGGTTTGAAGCTTGGAGAATGTGGTTTGTGGTAGGCTAGGTTGTGTTACCACTGAGGTTTGATCTTTCTCAAGCTTTGTGTGTGTGCCTGGTGGTTTTCCAAGTCTGCAAGAGGGTTTTTGCTGTGCTGGTATGATTCTTGTGTGATTCAAGAGTCTTTTGTGGTGTTTTTGCATATTTTGGAAGTGTAAGGGTGGATACTTTGTAAAACTTTTGAAATAGTGCAAAGTCAAGCTAAGGTTGCCTTGACAAACTGGATGTAGCTCAGGTTTGAGTGAACCAGTATAAAAATCTCGTGGTGTCCTCTCTTCTCTAACCTTTCTCTCTTGCATTTTCATTTTAAAGTTTCAAGAACTTGTGTTTTAATCATATTTTTCATGTTCTTGCATGTTTTCATGACATCTGCAGCATTGAGCATGTTTGTATAATCATTTGGAACTGGTCTTGATCATTCTTGAGCATTGTTTCTGGTTTAAAATTCAAATTCGCATTTCTGCATTTTTCTCAGTATTTTAGTCGACTGTTTTTCAGTTTCAATCGATTGATTATACCAAAACAAAATCTGTTTAGTAAAATCAATCTGTTAACTCTGTTTTTGATCGATTAAAAGTGTATAGTTCAGTACTATTTGCATCCTAACTTGGTGATCTATTTGATTCAATTAAAGGTGGTTTTTAGCTTGCAAAGATAGCCTAAATTTTTTTAACTAGCCAATTCAACCCCCCCCCCCCCTTCTTGGCTTTTCAACCATTTCAAAACTAATATGATTGTTTTTAGAATGAATATTCCATGGAGGATAATATGTGTATTTATAGGGTCTCTTTGGGCCTTTGACCCATATGATGAAAGGGTAATATTAACAATATAATTATTTACTCAAATAAGTATAATAATAATAATGTAATATATTACTTGAGTATAATAAGGTCATATATTGCTAGGGGTGGCAATGTGGGCTGCCAGCTCGTAGGCCCGCCAAAAAAACGCAGGACGACCCAGGATATTAAGCCCGCTAGCCTGGAGAAGTCTGGCCCACAAAAAGCCTACAACCCGCATAGGTTGGCCTGCGGCCTGCGCGGGCTGAACCTCATAAAAAAAAACTTGCACTTGTGTATATTAGTTACTTTCCTTCTGGACTTTTGTATGAACATTCCAAATTCTTATATAACTAGAAGAAACAAGTATTATGTACTTTTGAATGTGTTAAAATTTGAAGAATAAATCGTGTATGTCAAAGTACCAATATTAATATGATGAAAACATTCTCAATTTATCATCAAACTCCCCAAAGTCGTTGCTTAATTTTGTGAACTTGTTAAAGTTTTCCAATTTGTTAAATATTGAAAGCTTTATGATAATTTTATAAAAAAAAGGCGGGTTGGCCCGCGACCCTGCACTTATGCGGGGCACACAGACTTTTCCGCCGACATTGAAAATGCAGGATAGACTAGCTCGACCTGCATTTTGCAAACCAAGTGCGAGTCGAGCCTAAATGAACTGGGCCAACCCGTATTGCCACCTTTATATATTGCTTGATATATTAAATATTATGGTAATATTTAGTATAAGAAAATATTATAATGTAATATGTTAATATTTAGTATCAGAGCATGATCAAAGTGTTGAGATTATCATGACTTAATATATAAATATCTTCTTCAATAAGTGAATCTGAAAATATTTTATGATCATAAGACTAATTGTGTCTTAGGCCACACACCTATTGGACCAGATAGGTATACAAATATAAGATTGTATTATTGCTAAATTTCAAAATAGAAATGTCTTTTTAATATCAACAAATTATATATTTATATATTAATTATTTAAGCATGAACCGGAAAAAGAAGTTATACTAATGGTATTAACGTCAGTAAAAAGTTCAAACAGAAGGAATAAAAGAACACGGACGCTAACAATGATGGTTTAACGGCGTCAATAACGTATATTAAGTTAATTAACATTCGTATGAGTGCTTAGTCAACATTAATCAATTATAAAATAATTATTTATTTCACAATAGTGTAGTTACACTAACGTATTTATATTAGGTTTAATAAAGTGATTGGTACTAACTTTTGTTCAGAAATTTCAGTTTGATATCTGTTTTTTTTTTTAAATTAATTTCGTCTAAATTTTTGAAATCAAGATAATGACATTTGGTAAGGACACTAACATGTGGCAGTATCTTATCACGTGACA
>Ga0214545_1000763_pt1 | contig 55252 bp, 47 predicted proteins | sample CNSS4metaG_FD_160064 | JGI IMG/M metagenome (GOLD analysis project Ga0214545, IMG submission 160064) | Root nodule microbial communities from cowpea collected in UCLA plant growth center, Los Angeles, California, USA - CNSS4 | ecosystem: Host-associated > Plants > Roots > Nodule | place: USA... | reverse complement strand
ATCCAGTGGATTTGAAACCAGCTCTTCGAGATATCAAGCCCGATTGTCATCATAGCCATAGCTCGCTCTCCTTCTGGTGGCTCTTCGCAGCTTATCAGGGCGGGGACCGTCCATCTCATTATGTGCGCGATGACCGGCCCTACGGTGGACCTGCGCCGCCGGCGGCGGTCTATTACGCCTCGAGCGACCGACGCGGCGAGCATCCGCAGAAGCATCTGGTCGCCTTCACCGGCATCCTGCAGGCGGATTGCTACAGCGGCTTTGAGCCTCTGTTCGACCCGCAGAGAAGGTGCTGCCGATCACGCCGGCATTTTGCTTTGCCCATGCACGGCGAGGCTTCTTCGAACTGGCTGACATCGAGAAGAATGCCCGGGAAGGCCAGAAAGGCAAACCGGTCTCCCCGATCGCGCTGGAGGCGGTTAGGCGCCTCGACGCGCTGTTCGAGATCGAGCGCGCCATCAACGGCTGCGGCGCGGACGAGCGGCGTGCCGTGCGCCAGGAGAAGAGCAAACCGCTTCTCGACGACATGCACGCCTGGTTGCTGCGTGAGCGCGAAACCCTCTCGCGCTCCTCCGAGGTCCCGAAGCCTATGAATTACATGCTCAGGCGCTGGGACGACTTCGCCCGCTTCCTCGACGATGGCAGGATCTGCTTGACCAACAATTGTGCTGAGCGCGCATTGAGAGGCATCGCATTGGGAAGGCGCAACTGGACCTTCGCCGGCAGCCAGCGTGGCGCCGATCGTGCCGCCATCATGCTGACGATGATCACGACCTGTCGCCTCAACGACGTCGATCCCAAGGCCTGGCTCGCCGACGTCCTCGCCCGTATCGCCGATCTTCCCGCATCGCTGGCGCGTCGATCTCAGCGCGCCTCGATGGTGACACTGCGCGCCGACAGGGCGACCAGACACATGAGTGCGGCCAACAGCGCAAATGCGCTCGGCAACCCTGCGAGGTTGGCGAGGAAACCGACGAACCCCGGTCCAACGAGGAGTCCCGCATAGCCAACCGTGGTGATCGCGGCAACCGCTAGACCTGCAGGCATTACCTTCTGAGTGCCGGCCCTCCGGAAGAGAATCGGAACCAGGTTCGATGAACCAAGACCAATGAGCAGGAAACCTGCCATCGCGAAGGGGGCGCCTGGGGCGGCCAGCAGAAGCGCAAAACCCGCGACGGCCATCAGACTGCCGACCACTAGTGTCGCGCGGTCGCCCACGCGCGACACGACGGAATCGCCTCCGAGGCGCCCGACGGTCATGCTAATGGAGAACAGCATGAAGCCGAGTCCACCCTGCGCTTTCGGTACAAGGCCACGGTCCACCAGCAGCAAGGCGCTCCAGTCGAGTATGGCTCCCTCAATAAGAAACGTGATCGCTGCTAATACCGCCAGCAGCACCACAATGGCATGCGGCATGACGAACAAAACCCCTCGCTGAGCTTGCGCTATTTGGGGCAATCGCGACCAAGTCAGCACCATGACGCTCGCCATGAAACTCGAGCAGATCAGGGTTGATGCAAAAGCACCAACATTCGACCAAAGCAATATGGTCATCGCGGCGGAGCCGGCAAAGCCGCCGATGCTGAATTGCGCGTGAAACCCGGACATCAGCGGACGCTTGGCTGCACGTTCCACCTCGACCGCACAGATATTCGCAGCGACATCGATCGCGCCGAGCGAGGCGCCGAAGGCGACCAGCGCGGCCCCGAGCGCCCAAGGCGTATCGGCAACCACCAGGCAAGGAAGGATGGGTGTAAGGCTGAACCCACCGATCAGGATAATCGGTTTACTGCCGTAGCGCGCACTCAACAAGGCGGTCAAAAGCATCGCGAGAACCGAGCCCAAACCTAGGCATAGCAGCAGAAAACCGAGAACGCCCTCGTCGACCGCCAGTCGTTCCTTCGCGAACGGCACCAGCGGCGCCCAGGCCGCTATACCAAAACCAGCGACAAAAAATGCAAGACGCATCGCGAGCCACGTGGCCGGCCGATCGGCAGACATTTTTAGGAGCTCCGGAGGAAATTGCTAGCGAGCGCAGCGCCCGGGTAATTGCACAGCGTTCCGCCATCTAGGGGGATCGAAACGGAAGAGTCCACCCACCAAAAATGAGGGTGCACTGCGCACAAGCTCTTGATCTATCCAACTTTCTGACGTGCCGGGCTCGATCGTCTCGACCGGCACAGGTGGAAGCGGACATCCCGTGTTGCCGCGCCGGATTTTGGAAGCTCCGCGACTCGTCTATTGTTGAGGCTTTCGCAAACCCTTTACAGCCGCGGTGCGACGAGCCCGTCGCGGGAGCCGATCATGTTGAAAGCCACCGAAGAAGAGATCGAGGAAGTCCGAGAATACTTTGAATGGCAGGCGCCCGATCTCGGAGCGACTTTCATGCAGAAGGTCTACTCGGAGACCGTCGGGCACACGCGCCACGATGTGTGGGACATCCACACCAATAAGGATCGCTGGTGGGTCATCACGGGCGGCACGAACCTCTACTCTCAGGAGCAATTCCCAAGTATGGACCTTGCCCTGACTTTCCATATTGGCCTGATCCTCCGCGTCCCGCGCACGGAAGAACAGCGTGAGAACGATCTACGCATACTCCCGTTCGCTAACGTGTTCGCGAAGATGGAAGAAGCCGGAACCGCCCTGACACAGGCCCAGAGCCTCACTGACTATCAGGCCGTTGGCGTCCGATGCCGCGAGACGCTCAACTAATCGGCGTCGCGCAGGACTCGGCAAGAGCTATGGCGGAATCTGGGTGATGACGGTGTGAGGAAGGCGGCGTATCGAGGCGGGTGACGAGCCTGCCAGAACCTCTTGAGGAGAGCGATACGCCATGACCGAGACTACCAATGTTCTTGCTTTCCGTCAGCCGTCCGCGGTTGATGATCCACTGACCGACATGGTTCGAGCCGGCGCGCGGGACCTGCTTGCTAGGGCGATCGAGATCGAGGTTGGCGCGTTTCTGGCCAGCACGGCCAATCTGACGCTGCCCGACGGTCGGGCGCGCCTGGTCCGACATGGGCACGGTCCGGTGCACGAGATTGCGACCGGCATCGGTCCGGTGGAGGTCGCTCGTCCCAAGGTCCGCGACCGCGGAGCGAGCGGGCCAGGCGACCGCCTCCGCTTCAGTTCGGCAATCCTGCCGCTATGGGCGCGGCGGACGAAGAGCCTGGATGCCTTGATCCCGGTCCTCTATTTGCGCGGCATCTCGACCGGCGACTTCCAGGAGGCGCTCTCGGCGCTGCTCGGCAAGGATGCGCCGAACCTGTCGCCTTCGGTGATCGCCGGCCTGAGGGCCGATTGGCAGGTCGAGTACGAACGCTGGCAGAGACGCGATCTGTCGGCGCGTCGCTATGTCTACATCTGGGCCGATGGGCGTGTACCTGCAGGCCCGCATGGAAGATCACAGCGAATGCATGCTGGTGCTGATTGGTACCACGCCGGAAGGCAAGAAGGAGCTGATCGGCTTCCAGGTCGGCGTGCGCGAGAGCGCGCAGAGCTGGCGCGAACTCCTGATCGACCTGCGGCAACGCGGGTTACGAATTGCCCCGCAACTCGCCATCGGCGACGGCGCCCTCGGCTTCTGGAAGGCACTGGACGAGGCCTTTCCCGGCACGCGGCACCAACGATGCTGGTGCCATAAAGTGAGCAACGTACTCGACAAGGTCGCCAAATCCGTGCAGGGCCCCATGAAGAACGACCTGCGGAACATCTATCTGGCCTCACACCGGGCCGAAGCTGAAGCCGCGACCGACGTCTTCGTCGAGAAATACCACGTCAAATACGAACGTGCGGTGGAGTGCCTGATCAAGGATCGCCACGCGCTGCCCGCCTTCTTCGACTTTCCTGCTGAGCACTGGATCCACCTACGCAGCTCGAACCCGATCGAGAGCGTCTTCGCCACGGTACGCCACCGAACGGTGCGGACCAAGGGATCGCTGTCGCAACAAACCGCGAAGCTGATGGTCTTCAAGCTCATCGACGCCGCATCGAAGACCTGGCGGCGATTGAAGAGCACGAACCAGTTGCCGAAAGTCATCGCCGGTGTAAAGTTCATCGACGGAATCGAAGTCATTCCGAACACTGAAAGCCACGCCGCCTGATCAGGCCGCCTCACCCAAAATCAGCCATAGCTCGCCAAAGGGCAAATCGGTGAGGACAGCTCGTCGCTCCTGGGCGGATTGCTCGTCACTGCGCTCGGGCTTGCTGCGTTTAGCCGCGCCGACCTACCCGAGTATGAACGGCGGCCCTTCTTTGTCTACGTTGACGAGTTTCAAAACTTTACGACGCTCGCCATGGCGAATATGTTCTCAGAGCTTCGCAAGTATCGGCTCGGCTTTACCGTCGCCCACAGTACCTTCATCAGCTTGAACCAGACGTGCGCCACGCGGTGCTGGGAATGCGGGAACCATTATTTCGTTCAGAGTTGGCTCGGAGGATGCGCCATATCTTGCTCGGGAGTTTCAGGGACGATTTGATGATCTATCGCAGCTACCGAATTATCGCATCTACCTGAAGCTTATGATCGATGGAGTCCCCTCGGCGGCTTTCAGCGCGACCACGCTGCCTCCGATGAGGCGGTGAGCCTCAGAGGACGGCGACGAGCTAGCTCGTAGACGGTCGTGTTGGAATTGGCCCGGAGGAAGAAAGATGTAAGGCCTTGGCATCGCTGTTAATTCGGCGCTTTATCTCCTGGATCGCACCCGTCGACACGGTTTAGGGGGTGTGTTGTGGGGTGTATGGTATGGGGTGTGTATGGTATCTGCGTGCAAAATAATAATGATAGATCCCTTCTTGTTCTTACTCAGGGGACCACCAATGGTGACTCCACCTGCCCCTCTGGGTGAAGAATGGCCTTGAGAGATGCCAGAACGTCAGGCTGGGAATGGTGTCGACCGCAGAGTGGCGAAATCGTTGGCTTCGCTGGCAATTCCGAGCTTCCGCCCGCCGAACAGAGGTACCGACACGGTATCAGGGGTTGTGTCGGGGGACGAGTCGAGGGCAAAAGGACGTTCCGGCTATTGGTTGGCCGAGTCCGATGACGCGGGAGATGAAGCAGTGCTGTTCGTTGCGCCTGTTGATATCGAAGAGTTGCCTGTAAGAGTGACCGACGCGGTAGTCTCATCGATTACCGCTATCCTTGAGGTCGAACTCACAACGGGCGGCGCATTTTCGATGTAGGAACCGTTCGGTTGTACTGGTAGTCCCCTATCTCAAGATCACCGCTCGGAGTGTCATAGAGATATTGGCCCGTCGAGTTCAACCATGTGAGGCCTTCGCGCGCAGGGATGGGCGCGCCAGACTTATCGAAATTGGAATCGATCTTTGAATCTCCAGGATATGATGTGATTGTAGTGCCATCAGTGAAGTAGTCGACATATTTAGCGCCAATGATGCGAACGAGCTGCAATCCAGCCGGGGCCGGCTCTACCGCGACGTTGGCAACCGCTTCAGTGTCCACCCACGCACTGTCTGAAATATCCCTGGGAGTTGTTGTGAAACCCGGAGTTGATGTGCTCGATACACCAGCTGGCGATTGCTCAATCGTAGTGGAGGATGGGGCGCCCGACGCCAAGGATGCGCGAGTGGTGCCGGACGTGTCGGCTGAAGAGAATAAAAGACCAGACGACACGGCAGAAAATATCAAAACAAGAAAATGAACTATGAACCACGACGATAGGCAATCGTGTTGAGCTGCGCGAACCTTTTGGAAAGCGCCGCTACCCCGAAGCGAGAAGAGATCATCAGAAGCGTCACTAAGACGCTTCGATCGATATAGGGCTTACCGGGCAAGTTCTCGCCGCACTCGGGCTACGCTTTCGTCAACCTTGGTTCTGAGCTTGTCGGCATTCATTCCGATTTGTGCGACTTGATCGAGCAGAAGGGCCTCGAGGTCTTTCGCCAAATCTTCGAAGAATTGCTGGTCAGCCAGAAGATCTGCGTGAACCAAATTACGACGCCTGACGGATATTACCTCGCCCCCACGTTCCCTCCAGAAGTTGTGGGCGAGGTAGTTTCGCCGTCGCAATGCATCGTCCACTCGCTTATCGAGTGCGGAATCGAGTTTGATGAATTCTTTAACGCCGTCGGCCCGCTTGTCACTGCCAATGAGGGCACCCATGGTCTTTGCATGTTGCTTGCCGAGATACTCCTCCAACTTGTGAGCGGCCTCGTCCGGCTCGTAAAATGGCTTTCCAGCCTTTTTCGATTCAGTGAGAACGGTCTTAACGAAATCCGATGTCAAAATAAGGTTTGCCAGAATGCCCTCGATATTGCAGCCATGCGAGAACGTCAGCCCGAACTGAGCATAAGCATCTTTCAGATCGTCCTTGCCGTCGCTCATTAGCCGTCAGTCCAGCGCGTGCTTCGCTAATGCTATCCAAAGCGACCGTAACCACTCGACTACACTCGCTATAAACTTGCGGAACGCTGCTGCTAACCAACCTTCCTGACGTGGTGGCGGCGGCAGCTTTACCTCACCTGTGTAAACCCGGCTTGCGTACTGGTCCGCTTGCTGCGCGTAAGCGGTCTGTTCGTCCGTCATATTGGTGTAAAAGTCGATTCGCGTCTGACGTATCCAATAATGGGAACGGCACGGGAGGGTGTCCAAGCGGAGTCGCGCGGAATCGCCACTCAATACGGCATCGAGCGGGTCAGCAACTTTATTGTTCAGGTTGCCAGGGAAGTCCCCACCGGGGTTAACACAATTAGGAGATATTTGGCACTTCTGGATTTTGTCGAACAACGAGTTCTTCTCGCCAGCCACCTGCCCCCCGAGGCGGCACTGCAATTCGTCCGAGAAAACTTTTCCGGCCTGGAGAAGATATCGAGAATCGACAAGCTTAATCCGGGCGCGGTCGAGCCGCTACTAGGGAAGCTCTACAAAGGTAAGATTACGACACGGGCTCTCGAGGTTGCGTTAGAAGACGAGCGCAAAAAAAATCCGTCCTCGATCACCGCTCGGCGTGGGCAGGCTATCTCATCCAGAAGGAAGGAACTTAACCATCTAGGCCAGCATCTGGAGACCTTTTCTCAATCTATGTGGGGGCCCGGAATATTCGGCAAAGTAAGCGGCCCCACGTTCTTGCCCGCAGATTGGATGTTTAACATTGGAAGGCGGGGCGAACTCGTCGGCTATCTCTCATCCGCGGAGACGAGCCCAAAGGGCTTCGAGGAGGCATTTGTCCAGGCGGCCTTTGGTAGCCGATTCTTCTCCGCCTTCTTCTTGGTGATGCCGTTCGTCGCGCCCGAGTATGCCATCGCACTCGATGACCTTAACCTCAAATCACGCACCGGGGTCGGGCTGCTGCAGTATGTTGGCGGCAAGCTTCACCTATGGCGCGACCCCCGCCAGACAGCAGCTCAACTTCATATCGATATCCAGTACGAACTAGTCGCTCCCGATGCCTAAAAGTCCGCCTTCATCCTTTCCGCATTCATCAAAAATCAGATCATAAAACGCCACTTTTATGATCCTACTTGATGAAGGCGAGAATGATGAAGGCGAATGGGATCACTCCTGGATTCGTGGCCAGCGCAGACGTATTGACCATCAGGGAAGGTTCAGCCGCGAAAACCCGGAAAATTTCTCCGATTAAATCGGCCAGCACTGACGTTGCCGGTCAAAACTGCTGATGCTGTGAGCGGGGCGGCTACGCCCATCTGTTTACTACCCCGCAGCTTTATGGGGCGTCTCTGTTTAGGGGTGCCCGCACTTCTTCGGTGAATCGGAGGATGGCGAGGGGTAAACCTGACCGGCCGCCGATGAGATGCTGCCAGCCGCCTGGCCGGCCGGAGAACAATCCACGGGAGACCAACTCGCCGGTTCAAGGAAGACGATCAAGAAGAACTGGTTCACGTCTCACATGGCGCGTCCGGGGGCCGCTGGCCGACTTGGTGCACCGTGATCTCTACGGGTAGGACCGGTCGCGCCTTCATGGCGCGGCCACCCTAGTTAGAGATTGCAGCCAAGGTGCCCATCGAAACAAACTAGCCGGTGTATGAGCAGGGCCTGCTTGTCAAATTGTTCAAGATCACCGGAAAAGGCCGCAAGCTCTCGCCTGCGGCCTCTCACACGGTAACTCGTGGGGCTGGAGGCTCCCGGTCGTCTCGTCTTTAACCGCGCCACCGCTTGGAGATCTTGGCGGCCGTCGCCGACTTGCCCTGCCTGTTCTCAATCGTACCCAATCCCATGATCTTGGCGTATTGCAATTCTTGTAGAGAGGTGCGCCTCAACAACTTCATACACTTAAATCTTGTTGCTGGCGCCCTGGACCGGCAGTTTGGGAGCCGGTGTGAGACCGAATTGTGCCTCCAAGCTCTCACATCTCGCCATCTTTGGCCAAGATTCGATTGTGGACTCGTGGGCTTCTCCGCCGCTACTCTGCGGCTTCACCCTTCACCTCGATGAGCAACACGTCAAGGCTCTCAATCTCTTGCATTGCCCGACCGGCAATGCCCTGGAGGTCGCCGTAGAGGCCGGCGGTCGAATCGAGCACGCCGCGGAGCTGCTCCTGACGTTTCGCCCAGAGTCGCATCATCGTCTTGCGTTCACGGTCGAGGTCGGCCTGCATATCGGTGAACTGTTCTACGATCGCGTCGATGCGGTGGCGGAAGCGGGGGCCGGTCAAGTAGGTGTACATCATCTCCATTTTTGTCTGTTGGCCTTCTCGAGCTCGCCGGCTGCCGGCGAGGTCGATCAACCAATGCCGGAGCACGATCGCCAGCGGAACGGCGAACCGGGGCTCCGCGACCCAGACGTTGTCCACAAGCCCGAAGGTCTCGATATCCTTCGGCAACGCGCTGGAGACAATGAGGGCGACTTCCGCTTTGGCGGCGCGCTGGTCGTTCCTGAGCTTGGTCAGCCAGTCGTCACTCCAACGTTTGGTCCGCTTCGATTCCCATAGGATCGCGCCGCAGGCCTGTCCGCCGGGACCAAATACGCGATGCAAGACGTCGCCGCCAAAATCGCCCTTCGGCACCGGCTCGATGAGATCGCGTGGAAAATGGTTCCGAAGGAGAGATTCCAGTTCGAGCTCCAGGGCCTCGCCTTGCAGCTGCTGTGAGCCCTGTTCGGCGCGGCGCCGGAGCTCTTCAATCTGTCGGGCCATGCCGGCGATTTGAGCCTCTTTCTCGGCGACTTTGACTTTGTAGGCGTCTTCGACTCCTAGCCTTGCCTTCTCGTGGACAGCCGCAAGCGCCTGCTGAACCTTCGTTTCCACCGTGAGCTCGACTTCGCGCTTGGCATCATCCAGCTCACGCTGCTTGCGGAGCATGTCCGCCTGGATTTGCTGGGCCGCAGCCAACTTCTCGTTGTTGGCTGCGAGCATCTGCTGCAAGTCCGACAACTGCCGGTCGCGCTCGCCGAGTTCATTGGCGATCGCCAGGCGTGCTCGCTTTGCTTCCGCTTCGACGATACTGGACCGTTCCGCCTTCAGCTTTGCGGCGACCTGTTCGTCGACGGCCTCGCGAGCTTTCGCGATTTCCTCTTGCGCCTGCTTGAGCAGCGCTTCGCGCCGGCCAAAATCCACTTCCTTGGCAGCAAGCTGCTGGTCGAACTTTCGGCGCGTCTCGGCGATCAGGGGCGCAGCGAGCGATTCTGTCAGCTTGATTTCGGTGCGGCAGCTTGGGCAGACGATCTGGGGATCGGTCACGGTATTGGTCCTCGGAGGATTGACCGCGATAGTACCGGGCGAGGGTGCGCCATTTAAGCCCGGCGCGCGGGTTATCCCGCGCAATTGTGGCGGCCGCGGCAATGGCGGTCTCGCCTTCCTGTCGCTTTGTTCGACCATGGTCAGTTCCTCGTTGCGCGGACGTCGCGCTCGCGCAGGATGGCCTCGACGATGCGGCGCAGGCGGCGCACTGAGCCGCCCGGCCAGTGTTTCGCGACGGCCTCGCGCTCAACGCCATTGAGGGGCAGCACCCAACTCTGGTCGAGGCCGCGCTCCTTGGCGAGGTCGGCGATCACCGCCGGCAGCAGAGCATCCAAATGATTCGCCGTCGGTTTCGGAAACGTCACGATGCGAAAACGATCCCGGATAGGGCTCGGCAGCGGATCAAGACTGTTGGCGGTGGCGATGTAGCTCACCTGCGACAAATCGAGGTTGGTCTGCAGCGCGGGATCCGGATATCGGCAATTTGTTTCGGGTTCGAGAAAACCGAGCATACAATCCCATAGCCGGCCGTAGTCGGACCTCGTTGCAGCTTTCTCCAATTCATCTAGGAGGACCAGCACGTTTGCCGTTTTGCCTTGCGCGATGGCGAGAAAAGGATGGCAAGGCTCGGCCGAGTACCAGCGCCGGTCGGTCCCCCCGAACACCGCGCCGTCGGAACGACTGGCGTCGGTCCGCCAAACGTGGAGACCGCATACCTCTCCCAGCCTTCGCGCGAATCGGCTCTTACCTCCGCCCGCATCGCCCAGGAGGAGCAAAGGACGGAGCTTCGCCGTGGTTCGCCCGACGAGATCGGCGAGCGCGAAGTCAATGACGTCTACAGCATAGGGAAACTCGAACAGCAGGGCGTTGCGCGCGTCGTGCAGGATTGGCGTCTGCACGAGCGGCAACGCGGTGCTGATGACGTTCTTGAGCGGGCCGATGATGTCCTTGAGCTTCTGGCTCTTCATCTCCTGGGCGGACAAGCGCGCGACCACGAGCTGGCGGTCGGGAATGGTTTCCGCAATCGCGGTGGGCTGTTGCTGGACAGCTTCGGCTAGATCCTCGGATGCTTGTTCCTGTTTTCTTTTGCGGTCTTCTTGCTCCCGATACTCGCGCCGGAGTGCGGCCTTGGCCGCAACGATGCGGTGCTCGGCCATGCGGTATCCAAGCCTGTCGGCGCTCGCAGCTGCTGAGACCATCTTCGGCAGAACGTGGGTGCAAGCCGGCAGCGCGGCCCAACCGTAGGTGAACCCTTCGAGATCGCTGCAGAGCTGCTCGTCAGCGTGCCCAACACCGAGGTCAAGCGCCTGGACCAGGGCTTTGCCGACCCTGCGGTGCAGCTCAAAGTATTCGTTAGTGCATGGCGTCGGTAAGCTCACAAGCCGGACGCTATCGGCAAGAGTCCTAAGCACCGGCTCATTCCGAGCGGCAGCGAGGCGGTCAAGTTCATCTGCGAGTGCCAAGGCGGCCTCGAGCGATCTGCCGGTGGCCCATGCAAGATTAAATGGCAACTGTGGGCAGAGTTCGTCGACTTCCGCGATGAGACGCTCCTCAATATGATCGGCTCCGTCGATAACGAGCTTTGCGTAGCGCAGAAGTCGGGGCAGGCCCTTCAGCCGCTCATCCGAATCTGCCGAGTCGGCCGCGGCGCCGGTCGATATCGCATCCTCCGGCCCTGGCAGTTCGAGATCGTTATCGTCGTTATCGCAACTGTCGGTGCTCAAGCCTCGTCCTCCTCGTCATGAACGATCAAGGAAAGCGCCTCCTCCGTCCGAGCGAACTGGTGTGGATCCCGACTGGAACGCAAGTGATGGGCCAGCCATGCGGTGGACAATTCGATCGTCTGGGCGTGGTCGAACGCGGCTCGGCCGAGGACGTGCGACAGCACGAGCGCGGCCGCAGCATCATCGTTGAGTGCGCAAACGAGAAGTGTCGACATCGCAATGTCGACGGGAAACGTAACCTCCTGGACGGGCATGAGCGACAGCGCTACCGAGATGGCGGCGGCCGAATCGCCGCGTAGCGCAGCGGCGAGGTTGTTAGGACCATGCAGGACGGCAACGTTGTTGAGCGCAGCGACTACTTCGAGCTGCCCGCCCGCGCTGAAAGCATCCGGCGGGAGCGTACGCCACCGAGCAAGTGGGGCCACGTCATCTGTACTGTACGGCCAACGTTTGATGCCGAAGGTTGTCGTTTTATGCTCCGATTTGTACTTCACAGTCGTGCTCCATTATTCGCATAGGAGTGCTTCCCATGCGTTTTTCTGCAAGTTGAGGTTTGTCGGATCAGATTGGCGCGTCTCGCGGGGAGCCACGCCGGACCGTGCCATGCCAGGCCGGGCCACGCCCCGGCACGGGGGGATTATTCGAGGCGGACTTCCTCGACGAGGAAGCGCCCGTATTCCGGGGTGTAGTCGCCGAGGCCGAACAGGCCAGCGATACGGAAATATTCCAAGAGATCGTTGCGATCGAGCATCGAGGGCAGGAACGTGCCGTGCACGACGGCGCTCCATTCGGGAAACATCGGGCGCGTCCTAACCGTGAGGGAGCCATGGACTCGAACGACGGCACGATGACGGAAGCGCTCATCGGCCCATAGCTCCTCGACAGTCTTCGGGCCTTTGTATTCCAGCCACGCCGCGCCATCAGCGCGGAACGCGGCCTTGACGGTGTCACCCATCTTGACCTTCTTAGCGCCGTCCACGCAGACCGACTTGATCATCTGCTGCGGAAGACAGGGACGTCCGTGGCGCAAGTAGATGCCTCCATGCCACTCGAGCTCGGCGATCCGCGCATGATCTGCCTCGGTCTTCTTACGCTTAGCTGTCACCTTGGCCAGAGCCTTCGTGATCGGCTCGAGCGGATCACCTAGCCTGGAAGAATGCATCAGCATCGGTCCTTGCCCGACGAGACGAAGGGATATGTTCTCCACCTTCATGACAAGACTCCAGCTCTCTCACGGTGCGTCGAACAGGGGGACAGGACGGGCGGCCGGAACGAAATCGACTGCCAAGACCGGCGTGTTCGCGTACTTCCTTGCGCGCAGCATCGAGGTGACGCCTTCGTGGCAATCACTGCATAGCGTGGTCAGATCCTCGGGGAGCTCGTTTCCGAGATTGCGGTAAGTCCGGTGATGCACTTCCAGCCGCGCGTCCTCGGCCGACACGTTGCAGGTGCGACAGCGATAGCCGGATTCGTTGAGCTCGGTGAGACGAGCCGGGTTGTTCTTCCAGGCGTTGCTGCTGATGTAACTCTGATAATCCATGAATTTTACCGCGATAATGTCACTTAGAGTGACAATAACGGGCGGGGGCGCGGGTGTCGAGTGTCTCTTTTTGCGACCGTTGCTGTATAGTTAACGCAGCGATTCGGGGATGATTGCGTGGACTCCGATAAACTACCTACGGCACGTATGATCCGCGCAGCGCGTGGGCTGCTGAACTTGGACCAAGCACAACTTGCTGAGCTCGTTGGGGTGACCAGAAGGACGATCATCCGTTTGGAGACGGATGAAACCGTTCCGACAAATCAGCGTCGGATAAAGGTTATCGAAGCGATCAGAGACAAGCTCGAGCAACAGTGCGGAATACGTTTCGTGTATGGCGACAAGAGCAGCGGCGAGGGCGTTGTAATGAAGCGAGGACGCTAGCGGTGGGATGAGTTTCAATCCGATATGGACGCTGTAGTTAGTAGGATGCCAAAGGGAAGGGCTGATCAGCTAACTCTTAATCAGCGGGTCCCAGGTTCGAGCCCTGGTGCGCCCACCAAGTCTTTCAATGACTTACTCTCACGAACCGTTTGAGGCGACCGAACTAAAACGGTTTTTCAAGCGGTGTATTTTGGATCCTCTCGGACGCTTACTCCCGACAATGTGATCGGCGGGACAAAGCGGTTCGACGAGAGACTCCCGGCGGTCTCGCGCTGCAGCCCCAGGCACATAATCTATCTCTCCAAGGTCAACGACCTGTCGGTAGAGACCAGGACAGGCCAAGCGCTGATGAACCGGATGTTCTTCGAGAGGACCTATCCGGCGTCGCCTTTGCCCGTGGCCTCGACTTCCTCGATGACCTTCTTGATTGCCTGGCCAAGTGCCCAAGCATCGCTGGCATCCTGGCGTCTCGCCCGGTATTCCTCTGGCGTGTACATGATGGTAGAGAGCCCGGCCTCGATATTCCGCTGGTATTCGCCGGACTCGAAGTGGTCGAGCCTGAAACTCTCGTAAGGCGTCCGTCCCCCTCCCGGCCTCCTAGGCGCCAACTTTAAATCCAGATAGGCGGTCAATATCATCCGGTATAGGGGCGCCGCAAACATGTGGAGCGGCTGCTTCGATTTTGCGGCGAGCGAAATCGCCAGAAGACTATGCCGTGTATCGGGCCGCGCTCGAATGGGGGCTGGACCCGATCGTGATTGAGAGCCGAGACGATTTTAAATCGGAGTTCCGCTGGAAGGAGCGCCTCGATCCTTTCCATCACCAAGTCAAAAACCTCATCACCTTCTGCCGGTGTCTTCCCGGTAACCCTGCTGGCGGACGATGTCGGTCTCGGCAAAACCATATCGGCGGGACTTGTGGCGAGCGAGCTTATCGCCCGAAATCGCGTTGCTAAGATCCTGATAGTTGCCCCCAAACTGCTTGGCCCTCAATGGAAGGACGAGCTTGGGACGAAGTTCGATATCCCCAGCGAGGTTGTAATCGGAAGCAAACTTTTTTCCGCTGAACCTGACGAGGGGCCACCTCGCTCTTCGATGTACCGTCAGCGAGCTTTTTAATGGACCAGTTGATCCCTTTCAGCCGCACTCGCATTCTGAGATGCCTTCTGTGCGTCGTATGGTGTTAGGTGAGCTTGAATTTTAGGCTGTAAACCAGACAGCCGGTCAAGAGCTGCGTCAATAGCTTTTCTGTCCCATTTGCGTGTTCCGGGAATCGGTTTTAGGCATGATCCCGCGTCGGACCCACTCGTTGAATGCCGAAAGCGACTCACATCCTGCGTAAGCAGCAGCTTGTTCTTTCGACATGCCACGGGGCTCGATCACACTGCGCTCCCAGCGCAAGCAGCTTGAATGGTGATGAAATGCCGAGAACGCGGGCGACAAAATAGTGGAAGGCTAAGCGTCGCAATTTCGGCTGCCGTGGAGTGGGAATCGGATAGGCCTATGAGCGCGAACGACTCCAGAATCGACTTTGATTGACTGGGGCGGTGAGCGTATCCGTCACCGGACGGTCAGCTGATTTCAGTTGTCGGCCAGCAAGGTGGATCCTACGGCCTGAGCGTTATGAGCGGCAGCGCACGTCCGGCAAACTATCGCCATTCATGTCAGCTGCTCTAGTGGAATCAGCTGGCTAGCGACGTTGATGGGTTGCGCGGGTGGCCGATGGACGGCGAGCGCCAAGCGATGAACGGCTGTCGGCGCGTATTCCCAAATCTGCCACTCCGAGGCCGCTTCCACCCGCGCGGGCTGCATCTTCAATGTCAGACGTTCCAGGGTAAACGAGAACTCTTGCAGTGGCATCGCAAGTCCCGTGCCGACAGCCTTTAACATGGCTTCCTTCAGCGTCCAAAGACGGAAAAAAATTTCCATGCGCTGTTCTGATGGGGCTTCGACGATCAGTTCCTGTTCCGAAGCGGCAAAGTATTGCTCGGCCAGCATGTCGATATCGACGCTGCGATCCATCCCTTCGACATCCACCCCAATGGGGTGTCCGCGGCAAATGGCGCAAACGGCCATCCCCCGTTGTGAGAAAGATTGAAGTGGATATCATGCCCGAAAGGGAGCTCCAGTTCCGGTTTCCCGAAGTCATTGATACGAAAACCTATGGCGCTTTCCTCAAATATCAACCCGAGCGCGTGGCGAAGCAGCGCGTGCGCGGCGACGAAAACGGCTCGGTCTTTTTCGAAGACGATGCTGGCAGCGCGGCCCTGCTCGTGGCGACTTAGTTTCGCGTTCAGACGAGTGATCATCGAAGGAGACAGCGACGGCACCTCAGCGCGATAGAGTAGAACCTCGCCTGGTCCGGGTTCGGTTCTTAAGCAAGTCGCTGCCATACCAGACCGTGTCTCCGTCCGCAGCGCAACACATCTTGCCGGTTCGCGCCGCAGGGCTCGCAGAAATCATCGGTCAAGCGCGCGCTGGCCGCGGAGACTTGCGGGCCGCATATCGACCCAAACTTGCTCAACATAGGCAAGACATTCCTCCTTGCTGCCCGTTTTCGGCGCGAGCTGCCAACCGAGCGGCACTTCGCGCCCGAGCGGCCAGATTGAATACTGTTCCTCGCTGTTGACGACGACCTGGTATTGGCCGTCCTGGTTCTCTTGCCTATTCACCGGGTTCCCCTCGTTCAATTCCCTGGTTCGAATGCGGGAGTGTTAGAAGCGGAAATCGCAGTCAGGCACGGTTCGCCGGCTGGCGATCTTCAAGTCAGGCTGTGGCGGCCTCATCTGGCATCTGCTCAAGCTCCGCGAGCCGACGAGCGATTTGATCGTCTCCGCGTTTCTCCAGCATCGAGTCGAGAGTCGCAAGCGCCAGCGCTTCGACCGTGGGATTATCGAACATAAGGCGGACGGGCAGGTCGGCCCCAAACTCATCTCTGATTCGAGAAATGACGCGAGTGGCCAACAATGAATGCCCTCCCAGCTCAAAGAAATTGTCTTTGATGCCAACGTTCTCCACCTGAAGAATCTCACTCCACAGGCGCGCCAGCGCAATTTCCACGGGCGTCCTCGGGACTGCGCCGGTGGTGAAGTGGGAGACTTCCTCTTGCGGGTCGGGCAGGTTGCTCCGGCTAAGCTTGCCACTCGGCGTAAGCGGCAGTGATCCCATAATGACATAAGTCGCAGGAATCATTTGTTCGGGCAGAATGGCTCGAAGATGCGTCCGGAGGTCCTCCGTTGACACAGGCGAATCCGGATCGGCCTGAATGTAGCCAACCAGACGAAGCTCCCCGCGGCTTTCGCGCGCGACCACAACGGCTTCGCGGACCGACGGATGCGTCCGTAGAGCAACTTCAATCTCGCCAAGTTCGACGCGGAAACCACGTATCTTGACCTGGTCGTCCGACCGTCCGAGGAACTGAAGCTCTCCGTTCGCCATAAAGCGCGCGCGGTCGCCTGTCCTGTACAGTCGTCCTCCATTCGCGCTTTGCGCATCCGGGACGAAGCGCTCCGCCGTCAGGGCGGGCCGTTCCAGATAGCCGTGCGCCAGTGCAGAACCGCCAATGCAAAGCTCGCCCGGAATACCGATCGGGCAAAGCTGTCCATGCGAGTCAAGGATCTGGATCGTTGCATTGGGGATCACCCGGCCGATCGACGGGCGCGACGGCCAGTCGCTTGGCGCGCCGGTCAGCCTCAGTTCGGTAACGACATGAGACTCGGTAGGTCCGTATTGATTATACAGATCGGCACCGAGCCGAGTGATCATTGCAGCTATCTGTGGTGTGATCTGTAGTTGTTCGCCGGCCGTAACAATCTCTGTCAACGAACGGGGAAGGTCGGCGGCATGTCGAGCGTGCTCGGCCAGCTGCTGGAGCGCGACATAGGGAAGGAAGAGCCGACGCACGTCTTCCTCATACAGCAATTTCCATAGAGCGGGCGGATCCCTGCGCTGCTCCTCTGTTATGAGTACGAGCGATCCGCCGGCGCCCAAGGTCGAGAATATTTCCTGGAACGAGACGTCGAAACTCAGGGAGGCGAACTGTAAGGTCGGCGCTGCCGTCGGCAACGCGGACCGGGCGATTTGCCAGCGGATCAGCGATGCGAGTGGACCGTGCGGCATCGCTACGCCTTTCGGCCTGCCCGTCGACCCGGATGTATAGATGACATAACCGAGACTGCCGGCCGAAACGGGCACGGACGGATTGTCGTGAACGAGACTAGCGGGTTCAGGGTCATCGATGGCGAGGAGCGCGCCAGTCACGCCCGACAACTCACTGCGCAGCGCACTCTGAGTCAGCACCAGTGCGACACGCGCGTCTGCCGCCATGAAGGCGATGCGCTCATTCGGGTAGAAGGGGTCGATCGGAACATAAGCCGCCCCAGCCTTCAGCGTTGCGATAAGGGCGACGATCATATCCACCCCACGCTCGAGGCAAATAGCTACGCGAGAACCCGGTCCAATGCCAAGACCAATCAGGCGGTGCGCCAGGGCATTGGCGCGACAATTGAGTTCCTTGTAGGTCGTTTTTTCCTCTCCTGCGACAAGCGCAACTTCATCCGGCAAGAGCGACGCCTGCCTTTCAAACAGCACATGGCAAAGTTCCGGTCGGATCGGGTCTTCGGTGTCGTTCCAATCCGCGAGAGCTGTTGTCTCTTCCTGCAGAAGCATTGGTAGCGACCATATCGGCCGGTCCGGCTCGTTCAATGCCGCGGCGAGCAAGGCGCCATAATGTCCCGCAAGGCGCTCAACCGTCGACAGATCGAATAGATCGGAATTGTATTCGATTCCGCAACAAAGGTCGCTCGCCGTTTCCGACAAGAACATGGTCAGGTCGAATTTGGATATGCCGGCGCTCAGCGACGGCGTATCCTCATCGAGCATGCTGTCGGCTGTTATGGGTCGGCCAGTATTCTGCAAGGCAATCATGACCTGGAAGAGCGGATTGTAAGAGAGGTTTCTGATCGGCTGGATCTCCTCGACCAGCCTCTCGAAAGGAATACCCTGGTGTGCGAAGGCGGCCATCGTCATGTCGCGCACCTCGGAAACGAGGGTGCGGAAAGTGGAATTTGCCGAAAGTTGGGTGCGGAGTACGAGTGTATTCGCAATAAAACCAATCAACCCTTCGAGCTCGGGGCGCACCCTATTGGCAATCGGAGAACCCACCACCAGATCTTCACGACCAGTATAGCGATAGAGAAGAACGTAAAACGCTGACAGCAATGTCGTGAAAAGGGTTACTTGCTCCTGCTCGGAGAAATTCTTGACGCTCTTCAGGAGCGATGGGGGTATGGTGAACGGGTACAAGCCTCCGGTGAAGGTTTGCATCGCCGGCCGCGGTCGGTCCGCCGGCAGGTCGAGCAGGGGAGGCATACCTTCGAGTTTGTCTTTCCAGTATTTGACATCGCGCTGCAGCACCGGGCCGGACAAGTATCGACGCTGCCAGCAGGCGAAGTCCGCATACTGGATCGGAAGGTCAGGCAACGATGGAGGCCTGCGGCTAACCCGGGCTTCGTAAAATGCGATAAGCTCTCGGGATATGATGTCCATCGACCAACCATCCGCGGCAATGTGGTGGATGGTCAAAAGGAATAGATGGTCATTGTTGTGCAGGCGTATGAGCTCAGCCCGCAAGACCGGTCCGTGCTTCAGGTCGAACGGCATCCGTGTCTGCCGCGTGATCAGTTGTTGTGTCTCGATTTTCCTAGTTTGCTCGGGCATGTTGCGAAGGTCATGAACGGGCATCTTGAATTGAAGAGACGGAGCGATCACTTGCACTGGCTCGCCCGCGACCGTGTCAAAAGTTGTGCGCAGCGGCTCGTGGCGCACAATGAGGTCATTGAGGGCGCCTCCGAGCGCTGCCACGTCAAGCGCTGCGAAGCGCACCGGCATCGCGATGTTGTAGACGGCGCTCCCCGGATCGAACTGATCCAGGAACCATAGGCGCTGCTGCGCAAATGATAGCGGGATCGGCCGATCCCTGGGAACTTGAGCGATCGTTGGGACTTGGGGCTGAGGATCAGAGCGAACCAGTGGCTTGATGACTGCCGCCAGTTGCTCGATCGTCGGCGCTTCGAATAGGCGCTGGAGTGGTACGTCGATCTGCAAAGTATCGCTAATTCGCGCGATGATTTGTGTGGCGATCAGAGAATGGCCGCCAAGCCGAAAGAAATTGTCGCGGATTCCGACCAGGTCTGTGTGGAGGACGTCCATCCAAATCTGCGTCAGGTGAATTTCCAAATTGTCGCGCGGCGCGAGATATTCTTCGACGCCGGATGTCGGGGCGTCGAGGCGCGCGACGATTTCTGCCAACGCACGCCGGTCGATGACGCCTTTGCTGTCATAGGGGATCTCTCGCCTAAGTTCGAAGGTCGAGGGCATCAGCCGCGCCGGTATCCGCGCAGCCAGGAAGCTCTGCAGCTCCGATACGGGAACATCCCGAGACAGCTTTACAAATGCAACCAACCCCCGGTCATGCAACCCCTGGCGGGTTCTTGCCGCAACGGCCGCTGCCTCCACCGCCGGATGGTCGCAAAAAGCAGCCTCGATCTCGACAAAGTAGGTCTTCAAATTCCCCGTTAGCAGAGCATCTTCCATATCGCCATGCAGGACAAACTGCCCATCCTCGAGCCGAGCAAAATCACCCGTCCGATAGCCTGGCTCGGGCGAATCGGGATTTTGCACATAGATATCTCCAGGCACTCGTCCCGGCACGGGTTCGAGGTCGCGTCCCAGGAGGTTGATTCGGACGCCGGCAGCTGGAATTCCAAGGGGAATGACCGTGGCATCTGGCTTGAGAAGGGCTAGCGGTTGGATCAAATAAAAGCCACCGGCGGCCGGGTCGCCCGACACCATATGAATCCGTCCGATGATTTCAGGCGTGAGCGCTTCCTGAAGTTGGCCCCAATCCAACCGGCGTTCGGCAGAAAGCACGAGCCGGACGCTTCGCAAGGCTCGCGGAAATTCCCGGGCTAGCCGCTCCAGATCCGCCAGAGCGAGAGACATGACGGTAACGGAGGCCTCATGCAGCAGTGCTGCGAAGCGCCGCGAGCGAAACGACAATTCCGGCGGCACAAATACGATTGCCGCCCCGGCGGCCAGCGCGCCGAAGATTTCGTACCGCGCGCAATCGGAGCCAATATTGGAAAGATGCGCGACGCGATCCTCCGGCGCAAGGCGAAGGAAACGGTCACATCCGGCGCGGCTAAGCATCCGATGGCTAAGGCGCACAGGGATCATTTTGGCTGTGCCGTCAATCCGGGCAAGCATCACGGCGAGCGAGTCGGGCGTTACGCGGCTTGTGAGTTCATCGTCCGGTTGGGTCGCCGAATCTGACCAAACCTCGTCAAACCGGACGATCTGTACTCCGAATTGCCGGAAGCACGGCTCGGTAGCTTCGTCTACGACGACCAATGCCGGCCGAAGCGCCGTCAAGATGCGCTCCGTCCGATCGGAGTTCAGCGGGATTCCGCCTGGTGTCAGGATGTCGGTAGGATCGATTGGAGCCCAGACCAAACCCGCCTTCAGGATCGCTAGGATGAGCGCGAGCCCTCCCGATCCGGGCCTGGAAGCGACCGCGACGGTGCTGCCGGCGCTCAGTTTGGCGAGGAAAGATGTGCGCGCGATCCGGTTCGCCCGTTGGTTCAGCTCAAAATAGGTGCAGGTACCCCTGGGATCGATGGTGGCAAGGGCTGTCGGTGAGCGGGCCGCATGGGCGGCGATGCGCGCTCCCAGGACTTCCGTCGGCACCGCCGCTGTTTCCGGGTCGTCGGCCGAATCCGCGGTGCTGATGATCTCGTCGGGCATCCATATGGAGAGGCGCGACAGCGTCTCGCGAGGATTCTCCACAATTCTGTGCAGCAACGCTATATAGCGCGCGATAATGGTCTCGGCGGTCGATTCGTCGAAAAGGTCGGTGTTGAATTCAAGAGCTCCTTGCGCACCGGCTCCGGTATCAAGCACCGACATCGTCAAATCAAACTTGGCAGTACCGTTGCCGACCGCGCCAGCCTGGATTTGGGACCCTAACGGCTGGATAGGAGCCGCACTGCGGTCTATTGCCCCGATGTTCTGGACCCCGAACAGGATCTGGAAAAATGGATTGTGGCTCAAGTCTCGGTCGAGCTGAAGTTCGTCTACCAACTTCTCGAACGGCATGTCCTGATTGCCATAGGCGTCCAGCGCTACGTCGCGCTCGCGCACAAGCAACTCGACAAAGGTGGGATCGCCCGAGAGATCCGTCCGCAATACCAGCGTGTTGACAAAGAAGCCGATCAACCCTTCAAGCTCTGAACGGGTCCGGTTGGCGATAGGCGATCCGACGGCGATGTCGGTTTCTCCACTCAAACGGTGGAGCAATATCTTAAACGCGGCGAGCAGCGTCATGAACAGCGAGGCGCGGTGGGCGTTGCCGAGCGTCTTAAGCGCTTCGCACAGTTTCTGGTCCAGCGTAAAGACGCGCACCGACCCGTTACTGGTCTGCACGGGCGGTCTGCGGCGATCGGTGGGAAGATTGAGCACAGGCCCCAAGCCGCGGAGTTGCTTGCGCCAGTAAAGGAGCTGCTTTTGCAGAAGCTCACCGCGGAACCACTCTGCCTGCCATACCGCGAAGTCCGGGTATTGAACCGTTAGTTCCGGCAATGGAGAGGGGCTCTTGCGCAAAAATGCTATGTATATCGTCGTCAATTCCCGATTGAGCACCGACATCGACCAACCATCGGAGACGATGTGATGCATCACCAGCAGCAGAAAGCTCTGGTTAGAATTAACGTGCACCAGCGAAGCATACAGCAATGGGCCTGTTTTGAGATCGAACGGCCGTCGGCTTTCCGCATAAACGAAGCGGCTCACATCCTCATCCCGGGCCACGCCGGAACGCGAACGCAGATCGACGATGTTGAGCTTCAGCTTCAAGGAAGCCTTGATGACCTGTGCGGGTTGGCCGTCGACCACCTCGAATGTTGTCCTCAAGGCTTCGTGTCGCCGAACGATTTCATTTATGGTTCGCTCGAGAACCGTCACGTCAACCCGGCCATACAGCGGAACCGATGTTGCAATATTGTAGGCGGGATTGCCCGGCTGAAATCGGTCGAGAATCCACAACCGGGATTGCGCAAAGGACAAAGGACGAGCACGCCGCTCGCCATCATTGACGAACTGGGACACGGAGCGGTTCGGTTGAGCTGGTGCCTGAGAGATCGTGGACAACATTGCACCTCCACTTTTCGGCAAATCCCGACGACTGAACCTAGCCCGTGCCGCTGTCACCCGGGGACATCGCCGCCCGGCTGCGTTCGGGCATGCCGTCACCGCAGGCGAACCACTCGATCATGCGCGCCACGACATCAGCTCGATCATAGAGAAAGTAATGCGTCGCTCCCGGAGCCTGCAGCAGACGAGCACGGGGAAATAACCCGCGCGCCCATTCCGAAGCCTTTGGCGCTGCGACACGATCGTACTCCGACGCGAAAAGCAAGATCGGGACGTCGACTTGGCCCGCGACTTCGTTAACATCGTAGTGCCAAAAGTCGATCATCTGACGCGCAAATCTGATCGTTGAGCTCGCGTCGCGAAACGGCCGCAGAACGGGCTTTCGCAGGTCACGGTTCATCGCGCCGAGAACGGCCTCCGACTCGTCGGTTTCCGTCTCTGTCATCAGGTCCAAGCCATCCTCACCCGCACGCGACGATAGAGAAGCCGCTATCGACGGGGCCGTCGACGGACTTTGTTCCAGCTCGCTGAAAATGGCCTGAAATTCAGTTTCAAACGGCGTATCGAAATTGAGCGAGCTCTCGAGACATTTTACCTGCATATTCAGGAAAGTCATGGAGAGCACCCGACCAGGGTGACGCAGAGCGAATTCCGCCGCGATTTTAGGGCCAGTGCACCATCCGACCAAATGGACGCGGGTCACCGACGCCCGCTCGATGAGTGACGCTAGATCGGTAACATGATCGAGAATCGAGAGCTGAGATTCTGACTCATCGAGTCCGCGCGGATCCCAACTCAGGACCCGAAACCGCGGGCGTAGATGAGCTATCAGCCGAGACCATGGTTTCGGTCCCTGGCCCAGGGCATTGAGCAGCACAACCGCCTCGTCGTCGCTGCCGGTGGAACTATAAGAAAGCTCTTGGCCGCCCCCAATCGTCGTTCGAATGTCCGGCAGCTTCGATGCGTGTGAAACGAGTGCACTATGTTCGGACATCTGCGCCCGATGTGCCAATTCCACCAAATCATCGAACTCGGCCGGATCCAGACCAGGTTGAATAGACCTCATCCCTGCGGCGTTGTAAGCATGTTCGATGACTTCGCGGTCCGGATGACCCAGGTGTTCGGCGAAATTCATCAACCGTCGATCGAACAGCGCGTCGATGGCGTTCAGCCGCTGAGAGAACAGTGCCTTGCCGTCCAACGCCAGCAGGCTTACGCCGTAAATGTTACCTATCCGCTCGAGAAAATCCTCCCCCGACAGGCTCTCCGCGCCCGCTACAACGTAGTTGCCGCTCTCGGTCCGATCAGCAATCGCCATTATGATGGCTGCTGCTTGCTCAGTTCTCAGTACATTGACCCGGGCGGTCGGGGCAATCAGGCAACGGAGCCCTCGATATTCGAACAAATCATCAGTCCGTTCATCGATTTCCGTCTTGAGATCAAACAGCGTGGACAGGAAATGAAGCACGCCTTCTTGCGCGATGTCGTCGGGAGGGGCGATATCAAGCGTGAGCGTCGTTCGGAACGACCTCGTCACCGGGAAATCGATCGTGGCCGGATCGCGATCGGCGACCGACCCGCCTCGCGGCAGGATCCAGCGCCAGCGCTGGCCACCGCAATAAGGGGTCATAACCACATTCAGCGCGCCGATGGGGGCAACCCGAAAGCTTTCAAGCAGTGATCCGGCAACGGATTCTCCACTCGGCGCGAAGTGCCATACGTCCGCGCCGGCAGCGTTCTCCAATGAGGATAGGTGCTCCATCTGCCCCGCCTCAGCGCTTGGGTCTCGGCGGAGCGAAATTCGCCGCACCACGGACTCGAAGCGCGCGTACGCCCACGGTGCCGCCATGACGCCTACTCGCTGGGAACGCGACAACCGTTCGGCGGCGATGAAGGCCGCCAAGAGGCCAGGCATCCCAGTGAAAACGGCATTCTCTTGCGACATGCCGAGTTCCCCCTAACTCATCCGCCTCGGCGGTGCATCAGACGGTTGCTCCAGGTGCCCCGCTCGGGGGTGTGAAGGGATCGCTAGCGGGGGGAGCGCTAGTGCTAGAAGCCGGCGCCACCAAGTTCATCGCCGTCGTTGAAACGGCAAGCAAGCTTTGGCCCAGATTTCTCATATCTACAAAACCCAGGTCGTTCAGGTCGCTCTCGGCGATCAGTCGTTTCAATGCGGCCTTGTACTTGTCATACGACTCGGCGTATTGCCGCGGCAGGGTCGGATCGCTGAAAAGCGATTGCACATTCCGTTGATATTCATCCTGCGCGGCGCGGAAATGCTCCGGCTGTTGGCTCTGATAGGCCCTTTCGATCCCGCGCTCGAATTCGGTCTGGACGCTACGGCACCGGCTTTGTGAGTCCGCCCAGGCATCAGCCACATCCCGAAAATATCTTTCGTGGATCAACTGCAGCTCCCTTTGGAGCGGCTCGTTTGATCCGTCTTGGCTTGTCTGCGTCATAGGAGGCTCCCTACGTTCGGTTGGATTGGGTCATTTGCGATAGCGTCACGCGCTATCTCTTGGTTGTGCCTAAAACACCGGCGGGCCCATGTTGGTCCTTAGCGTCCATCCGAAAAAGATTTTGAATCCGTGGAATCGTTTGCCATGGGATCGTTCGCCGTCCTTTAGCCTTCCGACGCATGCCATGATCCGTTCCACCGATATTGGGAGATCGCGATGGTGGCGTGCCGATGGTGGCAAGCTTGTTCGGAATGGTCCTGTTCTGCTGACGCTCTCTGCTGAAAGGGCTACCAAGATCCTAAATCCCGAGACGGCTTCAAAGCTCCCTGTCGGCAAGTCGATGTCGAGATCGTCAAAGGATGTGACGCTGTCATGCCGCCCGAGCGATGGATCGTCGGACGGATAATCGGCTGGCTCGGCCACTGCCGACGTCTCGCCAAGGACGGGGAACGATGGAACCAAAGCGTGCTTGCCTTTCTGCTCTGAGCGTCAATCCGACGGATGACCGGAACACTAAAAACAATATGCTTCCGGACAATCTCTCTCCTTGATCTCCCACGCACTTCGGGTTGTTGCCAGGTTGATCAAAGATGCGCGGTCTTCCGGGTGGTCAGCAGCCTTCGCGCGGGTCAAATAATGCGCTCGGCAACAATCTCGCAACTCACTCAGAGATTGTATTATCACATCCTATCGCTTCTTTGAAAGAAAATTTATTCGAAAGATCGGAACGCAAGCGTCGTCTTGGTTAGCCTTCGCCCATGAGACCGGCTTGCGAGACCCGCTTTCTTGCGATCACGATGACTTCAAGCTTACAAAAATTAGGGGCCGGTCAATGACTTATCGATTGATCGCAGACTAAGTCATAAGGTCTGACGTGAAGATTTCTGTCAGCGCTCCTTGTCAGTCGGAGCTTCCTGGTCCGTCACCTGCGCCATCCACTGCCTGCAATCCAGACTTGCTCGCGATAGGCAATGCACTTCTCCTTCGAGCCGACCCTGCAAACCGAGTACTGCTCTTCACGATTGATGATTGATGACGACTTTCATTTGTCGGTCATCAAACATGTCGGCTGTTCCGCAAAACGTCTGAGCGCAAAATCACGATTCCGATTACCGAATACTTTCCTAGCAACTGAGAGTAGGATATAGTTATTCCAGAAACTAGGAATAGCATCAAATTCCAGGCCTTCTTTTTGTGAGGCTCGTGGAGATTTTAGGCGCTGATTTTTTTGAACGCTGATTTTTGAATTTTGTCCGTGTTGCTGACGCGGCAGATTGCCGGTTTAGCCTTGCGTAGGTAGCGAACGACGTCGAGGGAGTAAGAGGCAAGAATCTCCCGTTGATAGTGCGAGGGCGTCAGTAGCCATCGATATCGACGGCAATCACGAAGTGTTCGGCGCATCGGCTGGGGGCACACCTGACCGGTGCGCGCTGTTCGTCAAACCACAAGTCCATAACGCGATTTGGCCCTTATCACCGAGAGAGTGCCATGATCTATCAATGTGTCGGTATCGGCATTGGGCCGTCGAACTTAAGTCTTGCCTCGCTTCTCTATCCGTACAAGGGCGTGCTCAACGCCTTCTTCGACCGAAAGCCGGAATTCGCGTGGCATGACGGGATGTATTTCGCTGGCGCGACGCTACAAGTAGCGTTGTTCAAAGACTTGGTAACGTTGTCAGACCCGACAAATCCTTTCTCGTTTATTTCTTACCTGCATGCTGAGGGCAAGATCCATCACTTTCTCAATGCTCGATTCGAATCGGTGCCGCGGCGGGAGTTCCGGAACTATCTGAAATGGGCGAGCGATTCGAATGAGAACGTCCATTTCGGTGAGGAGGTCACGCAGGTCCAATTCGACGGGCATTTCATCGTAGAAACGGAGAGGCGCCGTATCCGTGCCGAGAACATTGCCGTCGGCGTCGGCATCGAGGCTCATATTCCCAGCTTCGCCCGGAACCATATCGGCTCGACGCAATTCCATGTCAGCGAATATGGCGACAAGGCTAAGTCGCTCAAGGCCAAACGTGTCGTCATCGTCGGCGGCGGTCAGTCCGGCGCCGAAGCCTTTCTCGACGCGATCGCCCGCGAGCGCGACCTGCTGCCGAAGCAGGTCATCTGGATATCGCGCCGAGAGAATTTCTTGCCATTGGACGATTCTCCTTTCGTCAACGACTATTTCATGCCGAGCTTTTCCGATTACTTTTTCGGTCAGGATGCCGATTTCAAGAAGACGTTCCTCGAAAGGAATGTTCTGGCGAGCGATGGCATCTCGGAAAAGACGATCCGGGAAATCTATCAGCGACTTTACGTGCTCCGCTTTATCGAGGATTGCGACGATGTATCCGTGCTGATGCCCGGCCGAACGGTCGAGCATGTATGGCACGACGGGCGGCAATGGGGGCTGGCCGTGACGCATGATGCGACCAAATCGGAAGAGGAGGCTGTCTACGCCGACATCGTCATATGGGCGACCGGCTTCCGCAGCGCTCGCATGCCATTTCTCGATCCGCTCGTGTCGCGCCTCGAATACGAGGACGTTGAGGTTCGCATCGACTCCGATTTTGCGGCGGTCTGGGACGGTCCGACCGATCGGCGCATCTTCATGCTGAACGCGGCGCGGCGGCAGCGCGGGTTGGCCGAGCCCAATCTCAGCCTGATCGCTTGGCGCAGCCAATGCGTGATCGATGCGATGCTGGGCAGGGCGGGCTGCACGCGCGGAGCCCAGAAGCAGTCCTTTGTGACCTGGCAGCCGATCAATGCTTGGTCGGAGCGCCAGGACCGCGCAGTGTGAGGGCGGCCATGCGCGAACGGGTCGTAGTTGCAGGTGCGGGGATCATCGGCTCCATCATCGTTCGACAGATCTTGGCCGAGCGGCCCGGCTTGGAGATTATCGTGATCGACCGGGACTTGGTCGGCTCGGGCGCGTCACGGCGTTCCGCTGGGCTACATTTTCCGGCTGGCCGGACCGAGCGCGTACGCGCCATGGCCGAAATGAGCGAGCGTTACTATCAAGCGCTCGCAGCCCGCGATCCCAGCCTGCCGATCTATCCGGTAGCAATGCATGCGGTCGCCTTCGGCGCAGCTGCCGAGGCGGCATGGTGCAATTTCGTCAAGGCGGGGCCGATCGAAACATCGCTAGCCCGCCGGCGGGCGGCGATGGGCCAACCGTGCGGCGCTTCTGTCTGGTCTGTCCCAGGTTGCCACTACACCGATGTCGCGACCCTGGCGGGTCGCCTTGTCCGTGATTACCGGTCCACGATCTCGCTGCTCGAAGGCGTGGCCGTCGCGAGTATCGAGGAGGAGACGGGCGCCGCCGTACTGGTGCTCTCGACCGGCGAGACGTTGAGGGCGGACCGATTGGTCCTGGCGCCGGGTCCGTGGGTGAACGCACCGGCATGGCATGCGCTGGTCGCGCCGCTCGGCATCCGGGTCAAGAAAATCGTCGCCCTCCATCTGGACGCTCCGGTGGACAAGGCAGATGCAGCGGTCCTGTTCCCGGAGGAGGACGCCTTCCTGCTGCCGCTGCAGCATCGTGGCCATTGGCTTTTTAGTTATACGTGCCTCGATTGGGATGTCGATCCGGACGCGCCGCAGCCTGGCGTGAATCGACGGAATCTCGATGAGGCGCAGGCGGTGCTTCGACGCTACGCACCGGAGCTGGTCGAGAGATTGCGGTCCGGCCGTGTGTTCTGCGACGCGTATAGCCCGTGTCGGGAACCGATTGTCGCCACGGTCGGCACAAGCGGCCGGATCATTTTCGCCGGCGCTGCAAACGGGTCCGGCTACCGTCTGGCACCGGCCATCGCTGCCGAGACGCTGCAGCTGCTCGATGACCGATCACCTGGTCCTAGGAACGCACGCTATGAAAATCACAACCTTGGATGAAGGCGTCTACTCGGCTGCGTTCGGCATCGAGATGGCGCCGGTCGGCAGCCTTGCCGGCCCAGGCGGTGCGGCAAGTTTCGGTCGCGTCTTACCGGGGGGCGAGACAACGCCGCACCAGCATGACGAAGCCGAGGCATTCGTCATCCTCAAGGGCAAGGGCGAGCTGGTCGTCGACAACTTCATCCATGGCGTCGGCCCGGGCTCGGTGGCGGTATTCGAGCCTTTTGAAACGCACACGCTGCGAAATCCGGGCAGCGTGCCGCTGGAGTTCTTGGATCTCTACGGCCGCGATCCGGCCCGCGCGGCCGAGGCGGCCAAGCATACCGGGAAGGAACGCTTTGCCGGTCGGCCTGTCTTCGTCTTTTCGACGCCGCCCACACCAAATGGCGATCTTCATCTGGGGCATCTCTCCGGCCCCTATCTCGGCGCCGACGTCTTCGTCCGATTCCAACGCATGAACGGGGTCGCAGCCTATCACCTGACCGGCAGCGACGATTTCCAAAGCTACGTGGTCAGCCGCGCCTACCAGGAAAACACCGAACCTCTGCGCGTTGCCGCGCACTATGCCGCGGAGATTCGCGCGACGCTTTCTCTCATGGACATCATGGTCGACCAATTCACCGTGACCGGAACTGACCCGACTTACCGGGAGGGGCTGCAAAAGTTCTTCTCGCGCCTGGTCGGCTCCGGCGCTGTGCAGCGGCGAAAGGATGGGGCGCTCTTCGATGGAGAGACCCAGAAGTATCTCTATGAGGTCGATATCGGCGGGCTGTGCCCGAGTTGCTCGGCGCCGACCGGCGGTAACATCTGCGAGGAATGCGGCGAGCCCAATCTCTGCGTCGATATCGTCAACGCAAAATCCAAGCTTTCCGTAGCGGAACCGGCGCGCGGGACGGCTGAACGCTACTCTCTGCCGCTACATGATTTCCGCGACACCGTGCTGGCGCATCACCGCATCGGCAAGGTTTCGCCGCGGCTGCGGGATCTCGCCCGACGTGTCTTTGCGCGGGGGGAAATCCATTTACCTGTCACCCACCCGGCCGAGTGGGGAGTGCCGCCGGTAGAACCGCTCGAAGGGCGCCAAGTCATCTGGGTCTGGCCCGAAATGGCTTATGGCTTCCTGCATGGCATTGCTGAGCTTGGCCGTCGCAACAGCCGGGATTGGTCGGCGGACGCGCCGCAGCGCGACTGGAAGATAGTCCACTTCTTCGGTTACGATAACAGCTTTTACCACACGATCCTGTATCCGGTGCTGTACGCTCTCGCGTATCCAGATTGGTCTTGCGACATCGAATATAACGTCAACGAGTTCTACCTGCTCGATGGCAAGAAGTTTTCGACCAGCCGGCGGCATGCGATTTGGGGCAAGGATATCCTGTCGCCCGAGTCGGTCGATGCCGTCCGCTACTATCTCGCGCTGACGCGCGGCGAATCGGAGCGAACCAATTTCGAGCTGAAGAGCTGCCAGGCCGTCGTCTCTGGGACATTGATCGGGCGATGGCAAACCTGGCTGAACGGGTTGGGCGGTCGTGTTGCCTCGCACTTCGACGGCCACGCCCCGGATGCCGGCATTTGGTCGCCGATTCAGAGCGCTTTCCTCGCGCGGTTGCAGACAAGGCTCGACGCGTTCGCGATACATTATGGCGCAGACGGCTTTTCGCTCAATGGCGTGATGCGCGAGCTCAATGGATTGGTTGACGACGTAGTCCATTTCGCGGCGACGCACCAGTGCCTGTCCGGCAATCCTGACGCCTATGACGAGTGGCGCACCGTTATCGCGCTCGAGCTGGCAGCAGTCCGGTTGCTGGCTCAATGCGCCGCCCCGGTCATGCCGCGCTTCGCCGGCAAGCTGGCCGAGGCGATCGGTGCCGATGGCGCCACGTCGCATTGGTCGGATCGGGTGACGCTGCTGCGACCCGGCGCCAAGATCAAGCTTGCCGCGGCGTGTTTCTTCGCTGTTCCGGGAGCGGCATCGTCTGGCGACGCCGGACAACTCGTTAGAGACGCTCGGCCATGCTGAGGCAGCCTCAAATACAAATCGAGATACAAAACCCGCCGCCATCCGATCCGGAAGCGGTCATGCGGACGGAACTTGAGGCGATTCTCCGAGCGATCCTGCACCTCGCACCTGATGCACCAATCCGGTCACGGACGCCGGGTGATCTTGGCCTCACCTCGCTCGGCGCGATCACGTTGCAATACAAGCTGCAGACCGACTGGGGCATCGAGCTTTCGGTCGGCGATATTCTGGAGGCAGAGACGGTCGACACACTCTTCGCCCTGGCGATCGCGCAGCGCGCCGCCTGTCAGCAAGAAGGAATCGTGATATGAGTGCCGAGAGCATTCTGAGAGTTGTCGCCGAGCGCGGCCTCGTCTTGTTGCGCAACGGCTCGAACCTGCGCCTCGAGGGGCCTCGATCAGCGATTGACCCGGCGCTGATTGGACTGATCCGCGGCGCCAAATCCGAGCTGATCGAGCATTTGCAGGCCGCGGCGAGGGATGACGGCGGGTGCATCGCGCTGACACCGATGCAGGCAAGCTATTACTATGGTCGCCAGGATCACTTCGCGATGGGTGGCGTGTCCTCCCATGTCTACCGCGAGATTGAAGGCGTGTTTGATGCCGCTCGGCTCGAAGCGGCCCTGGCCGCGGTCGTCGAGCGGCATGGCATGCTGCGTACCCGCTTCGCCGACGATGCGACGCAGGTCGAAGATAGTGTCGCCGAGTGTCAGCCAGTGCGGATCGCCGTGGCGGATCTGCGCGGCCTGAAGGATGCCGACCAGCAAGCGGCGCGGGATCGTACGCGGGCCGAAATGGCCCAGCAGGTATTGCCGGCCAACCGCGCGCCGCTCATCGACGTCCGGCTGACAATCCTGGGCGAAGCCGACATGATCCTTCATGTCAGTCATGACGGGCTTGTCATGGACGGCGGCAGCGCATTCCTGTTCTTCGAGGATTGGCGCCGGGCCTATGTCGCGCCGGACCGGCCGGGCCTGGGTGACGCCCTGCAAGTATCGTTTTTCGACTATGTTCGCGCGCTCGCGGCGTCGCTCGCCGCACCGGAATATCGGCGTGCGCGCAATTACTGGCTGGGTCGGTTGGAAACGATTCCGCCCCATCCGCAGCTGCCGCTGTGCGGCAACTCGGCGACAACGAGGGCGCCGGTCTCGCTCCGCCATGGATTCCGCATCGAGCCCGAGCGCTGGTCCGCGCTGAAGGCGCAGGCGGTCCGCCGGACGTTGACGCCGAATGCCGTGCTGGTCGCCGCCTATGCAGAGGTCTTGTCGCTTTGGGGCGCCGGCGAGCGCTTTACGCTCAACGTCACCCTGGCGAACCGCCTACCGATCCTTCCCGATATCGACCGCGTGATCGGCAATTTCACCGATTGCATGCTGCTGCCGATCGAGATCGATGTCGGAGCCGATTTCGCAGAGCGCGCCGCCGCAATCCAGACCCGACTGCGCGAGGGACTGGACCATCGCCAATTCTCTGGTCTCGACGTCATGCGGGAAATCGGCCAGCGTGCCGGCACCGGTCAGGCAGCGCCTATGCCGTTCACCTTCAATAGCACGCTCGGAGCCGTTCCGGACGGTTCGGAGATCGCCGCCTGGGGACGCGAAGTCTTTTCGGTTAGCCAGACGCCGCAGGTATGGCTCAATGCCTTCGCACTGGAGAGCGAAGGCGCTCTCGTTATCCAGATGGATTCGGTGGACGCGCTGTTTCCGGCAGGGCTGGTCGCCGCTCTGACCGGGGGCTATGAGCGGCTTCTCGTCGCGCTCGCCGCCGGTGACGCGGCGTGGTGCCGCATCGATCAGGGGCTGCTGCCGCAGGACCAGCTCGCTCAACGCCGAGCAGCCAATGACACGGCCGTCGCAGTTCCCCCTGGGCCGCCCTATGCCCGCTTTCTGCAGCATGCCGCGGCAGCACCTGACGTCCTGGCGATCGATTGCAGTGCGAGGCGCCTGAGTTATGGCGAATTGCGCGCCGGAGCGTGCGCGGTAGCGCGCTGGCTCAAACGCAACGGAATTGGCCGCAACGACCTGGTCGGCATCGTGATGCACAAAGGCTGGGAGCAGATCGTCGCGATCCTCGGTGCAGGGCTCGCCGGCGCCGCTTATGTGCCGATTGAGGCGGGGCTTCCAGCGGCGCGGATCGAGACTCTGCTGTCGAGCGGACCGATACGGTGCGCTCTGGTGCAGGATACTGCGGTACAAGCTCGGAAAGGCACGACGACCTTGACGGTCGATGACGCCTTTCTGGAGCGGGCTCAGCAAACGGAAGCGGACACGCGGCCCGAGGATTTCGCTCCGGTCGATTCGGCACAAGACGACCTTGCCTATGTCCTCTATACCTCCGGCTCGACCGGCGTGCCGAAGGGCGTGATGATCACCCAGCGCAACCTGATCAATTTGGTTGCCGATACGACAAGGCGCTTCGATATTTGTGCCAGGGACCGCGTCTTCGCGGTCAGCAGCTGCAGCTTCGACCTGTCCGTTTTCGACATATTCGGTGCGCTCTCGGTCGGTGCTGCGCTGGTCATTCCCGACGCGGCACGCGCAACAGATCCGGGACATTGGCTCGACCTGGCCGCGAGGGCCGGCGTCACGGTGTGGAATTCGGTGCCCGCGATCGTGGGGTTGCTGGTCGATGAGGCCGTTGCGTCCGGCCGAATGCTGCCACAGACGCTGCGCTTCGTGCTCATGAGCGGTGACCGCATTCCGGCGACGCTGCCGGGGCGGATCGCGGCACTCCAGCCAGATGCGCGGATCGTCAGCCTCGGCGGCCCGACGGAGACGACGGTGTGGAACATCCTTTACCCGATCGACCACCCCGACTCGATCGACGGACCGATACCCTACGGTAAGCCGAACGCCAACAACCGTGCCTATATCCTCGATGCGCAGCGCCGCGAATGTCCCGACTGGGTGCCGGGCGAACTCCATGCCGCCGGCGAGGGGCTCGCTAAGGGCTATTTTGGCAATCCGGCCCTGACCGCTGCCGCCTTCTTCGACCACGAGCCGCTGGGCGAGCGACTCTATCGCACGGGCGACAGCGCCCGCTATCGGCCGGACGGAAACATCGAAATCCTCGGCCGGGTTGATTTCCAGATCAAGCTCAATGGCTATCGCTTCGACCCGGCGGAGATCGAAGCCGTACTGATCAACCAGCCGGGTATCGCCGCTGCCGCCGTGGTTGGCTGCAGCACGCGAGACGGTCCCCGCCTCGTCGCCTGTCTCGTCGAAACCGGCGACGGGACCACGGTGGGCGAATGCACTTTGACTGCAGCGCTCGAAGCTGTTCTGCCCGAGTACATGGTGCCGCGCCAATTCGTCTGGTTGGAGCGCTTGGCGTTGACCGGAAACGGCAAGGTCGACAGAGCGTTCCTTGCCCGGACGGCGATGCCGAATGCGCCGGACGCGGCCACTGAGGCCGCTCCGGCCCCGCCAACCGAACTCGAAGCGAAGATTATCCAAATCTGGTCCGACATACTGCGTAATGACGCGATCGATCCGGTCAGTGGATTCTACCAACTGGGCGGCACGTCGCTGTCGGGTGTCCGGCTCCTCGCGCGCATACGCAAGGAGTTCGGCATCTCCGTGCCGATAGCCAAGCTGCCGCGCCTCGACACGCCGCGTAAGATGGCAAGCCACCTCGACCAAGCGCAATCCCACGTGAAGACCTCGTGACATGGGCCAGATCATCAACCGGGTCGCGAATGGTCGGCCCTCGGCCGCAAAGTCGATCGCCATCTATGGTCCGGGCGGGCGAACCGTGCTGCCGCTGTCCGAACTCGACCGGCTTGCTCGCAAGATGGCTGTCCATCTCCAGCGCCTTGGCATTTCCGCTGGTGATCGGATCGGCATCGTGGCCAGGAACCGGCTCGAATGGCTGCTGCTCGACTTGGCCGCGCTGAAGCTCAAGGCAGTCACCGCCGCTTTCGAGGCAGGGAAATTCCCGGCGACGGCCGCACTCGCCGAGCGATACGGGCTGCGCATCGTCTTCAGCGATGAAGCGTCGGACGCATCCTGCATTCTGCCGATGGACAACCTGCTCGCCACGCTGGAAGCCCTGCCGGAGGATCTCGACCTACCTCCCGTCGCTTTTGCGCCTGGTGAAGTGACGACGATCAAATTCACGTCCGGGAGCACCGGTGAGCCCAAGGGCCTGGCGGCGACGGTCGGCAGCATCGACAGCTCGATTACTGCGACACAGGCGCTGTTCAATCATTCGCCTGAAGACAAGCTCTTTGTTTTCTTGCCGCTGTCGCTGCTGCAGCAGCGCTATTGGGTCTATTCCGCCCTCGTCTACGGGCATGACGTCGTGCTGTCGACTTACGAATTGGCGTACTACGCGCTGTCGCGCGAGGCGCCGACTGTCCTGATGGGGGTTCCCGCCTTCTTCGAGACGCTGCGCAAAGCGATCGCAGCACGGGCCGAGAGCGACGATCCGGTGGCGCTCCGCCGCGCCGCAATCGAGGCCATGGGTCCTCGGATCCGTTATCTCTGGACCGGCTCCGCCCCGGCTCGCCCGGACATATTGCGCTTCTTCGAGGATTGCGGCACGCCGATCTTTGAAGGCTATGGCATGAACGAGACCTGCATCGTCACCAAGAATGCGCCAGGTGCCCATCGACGCGGCAGCGTCGGTAAACCGATCGACGGCAAGCATGTCTCGATCGACGAGGACGGCATTGTCGTCGTGCACAGCGATTTCCCGGTGAATACGAGCTACCTGTTCTGCGCGCCCGGCGACTCGGAGCGCATCTTCCAGCGGGACGGCTCGGTGCGCACCGGCGATCTCGGCCGCTTCGACGAGGACGGGTTTCTCTACATTCTGGGCCGCGCCGACGATATCGTCGTACTCACAAATGGCCGCAACGTCCTGGTCCGGCCGATCGAGGAAAAGCTTCGGACCTGTCCCGAGGTCGATAACTGCATTGTTGTCGGATCAGGAGAGGATCGCCTTTCGGCGATCCTCTGCGCACCGCAGGGCGAGGGGGCGCGCGACGCCATCAAGCGTCATATCGCCGAGCTCAACGACACGAGCCGGCCGGATGAGCGGATCGGCATGTTCCTGATCGTGGACGAGCCGTTCAGCATCGAGAACGGACTGCTGACCTCGCAATACAAACCAAAGCGAAGGGCCATTCTGGCCCGATTTGCGGATCAAATCACCCAAGCGTCAAGGGGCGCGATATGAGCAATCTTGAGTCCATCGTCAGCCGAAACCTCGCAAGACTGCTTGATGTCGACGTCGACCGGATCGCCCTCGATGCCGGCCTTTCCGACGAATACGGGCTGACATCGCTCAATCTGGTGGTGCTCGTGACGTCGCTGTGCGAGGAGACGGGCACTCCCGTCTTCAAGTTTACCGACAAGGATATCGCCAACCTGAGGACCCCGCGCGACGTTGTCACCCTGTTCGCAACGGCCGGGCGCCAGGAGGCTTGACATGGCTTGGAACGACCTCGGCGAGGTGCGGCTTGAAAACGATCATGCGCGGCTGCGGCCAATCGCTTTCACCGATCGTGCGGCGCTCGCCGAAATAGCTTTCGATGCCGATATCTGGCGTTATTTCGTGCAGCGCATCGACGCGGATGTCGATCTTGACCGCTTCATCAAGCAAGCCGTCGAAGACACCGCTGCCATCCGCCGGGTCGTCTTTGCCGTCATCGACAAGGCGACGGACTCGGTCGCCGGCAGCATGGCCTACGGCAATTTGGCTGAGGCCGACCGGCGGCTCGAGATCGGCTGGTCGTGGCTCGGCCGCGCCTATCGAGGGAAGGGGCTCAATCGCTGGGCGAAATTTCTGCTGCTGCAGCACGCCTTCGAGCGGCTGGACTGCGAACGCGTTGAATTCAAGACCGACGTGCTCAATCTCCAGGCCCGCAAGGGCTTGCAGAATATTGGTGCGACCGAAGAGGGCGTGCTGCGGAGCTTCAACTACATGCCGGATGGGCGTCGCCGCGATGCGATCTATTACAGCATCCTGCGCCGCGAATGGCCGATCGTCCGGTCCGGCCTGCTCAAGGATGTGAAGCTGATCAGGGCAGCCAGTGAACTGATTGGTGCGGGGCCGTGAAGCCGCTGTGCCTCGAGGGAATGCCGCGCGAGCTCGGACGCGCCCATGGAATGGCGCTGCGCCAGCAGATCCGCAGCTTTCTCGATGACGATCTGGCGCGGCTCAATCGGGTCTTGCCGAGGCAGATCAGCCTTACGAGACTGCAGCCAGAGATTGCGGCCTATCGCCGCGAGATCGCCGCGGCGGCGCCGTCGCTGGCCGAAGAAATCGAGGGCTTGGCCGAAGGCGCCGAGATCACGCCGGACGAAGCGGTGTTGCTGCAAATACGCCGTGAGGTGATGGGCTATTCGCGGTTTCATACCGCAGGCGACTGTACGACACTGTGCCGGCGTGGCGAAGACGGCCCCGTGCTTGCCCAGACGATCGACCTCAATGGCAATCTGGAGGACCAGATGGTCATTCTCCGGATTGCTCATCGCGCGCAACCGCGCCGGGTCTTGCTGCTGAGCTTCACGGGGCTGCTCGGCTATCTCGGCCTCAACAGCGACGGTTTGGCGATCGGGCTCAACCTTGTGCTCGGCGGCACATGGGGCCCCGGCATCCCACCCTATCTCGCTATCCGCCATTTGCTCGACAGCAGCAGCGATGTCGATTCATGCCTAGATTGGTTGTCAAGGGTGCGGCTCGCCAGTTCGCGTTCGCTCTTGTTATGCGATGCGCAGCGCAGCGTTACCATCGAACTCTGCGACGGCAAGCTTTCCGTCGCAGCCGGCGCCACTCTCGTGCACACCAATCATTTCCTGTCGAAAAACTTTGTCGCAATGGACCAGATGAACCCATTCTCGCGCAATTCCTCGGTGCGCCGGCTGGAAGCGTGTGTCGCGCGGCTCGATCGCCTGGGGAGTCACGGAGGCCCGGAGGATTACATGGCCCTTTTATGCCAGGAGCCGATCTGCGTGCCCGACACCGGCAATATAAGCCGCGAGAAGACCGTTGGCGGCGTGGTCCTGTTGCCGAAGGATGGCACACTCCATCTCCGACGCGGCAATCCCGCTCTGACTCGAACCGAAAAATTCTGTCTGGACGGGTGAGATGGCCCATCACCCCGCCATTTCAGCCGGCCCAGGCCCGAACTCAACTCTTGCGCAGCAATGCGGCGAAGCGTGCACCGGATACGCTCGATCCCAGGGCCAGCAGCTCGCCCGACGCCACCGACCCGCTTGCCGCCAAATCGATCATGTTGATCAGTGGATCGCAGGAGAAGACGTGGCCGATGCGTGCAATATTGTCGAGATTGAGCTGGTCGCGGCGGAATCCAGCCTGCTGTTCCTTCATGACCACGATCGGCTTCCAGAGATTATTGTGCGCGAGGCACTTGATGTCGCGGAGATCAACCTCCGCCCGTGCGAACAAATCGGCATTCGCCCGCCGCGCCAGATCGGCCGAGATTTCGCCGTTTGGCTTCATCATTCGGGCATCGACCGCCGCGGCGGTGCCAAGCAGTTGGAATTGGCCGCCTTGACGGGCGCTGACGATGCAGCTTGCCGCGCCGTCGCTGAACACCGCGAAGGGGCGCAGCCTTTCATCGTGCTCGCCGATTGCATCTCCGGCCGCAACCAGGATCGCCTGGTGCCGCCCGCTGCGGACCAGCGCCTCGGCCAGGCCAAGAGCGGATGTGAGGGTCGCGCAGCGATTCAGCGTAAGGCCGTACGGGATGGCTTGGTGCAGGCCCAGAGTCTCGAGCAGCCGGCCGACGACATCGGCATGCCCCTCGACATCGCTCGGAAAGTGCGTTGCGCACAGGATGACGGCATCGACCGCTGGCTGACCGGGGCCGAAATCCGCCAGGCTCCGGCGCGCCGTCTCGGCCAGGAGCTCGACCGTCGGCCTGACCGTAACGCGAAAGCGATCCCAGCCCCACAAGCCGGCGTCGTCAATCATCTGGTTTCGCGCGAGCCACTTGGCCAGACCGGGAATCTCCGTCACACGCCGCTCGTCTTCTCCGAGGAGATAATGGCAGCCGTGAAGATGCAATTTCGGGTTTTCCATGCCGCGCCCAATCTGCCAGTCGCGAGGATGTGAAATGAAAGGCCTCCCACAATCAATCGGTATATTATCCAAATCGGATGCGACCTTGAATGACGTTCAAGGCGACCCCCTACATCGCTTCCTTGGTAGCATGATCGGTCTGTTTCATTTCGACCCGGCGGCCCGACCGTTGGCCGATGCCGCATTGGCCGCAGAACCGGCCGAGATCGCCGCGTTCCTGTTGAAGGATTGCGAAAGTGAGGCGATGCTCCTGGTCGCCAAGCAGATTCTGGATGCCACGCTGAGCGTCGCGGAGTGGGGCGATGGAGCGCTGCAAGCAGCAATGGTGCAGGGGCCGGTCCTCCGCGGCGGCCGCGTCGATCGGGAACGGCTGAGGCATTGGCTCGACGAGCAGCGTATCGCCACCGCCGCGGCGCTCGACGGCGTGGTCGCCTTGGGAGCGGCGGCGAGACACTCTCTCCTTTCTGGGCGGGCTGCGCTGTCGTTACTCGGCGATTGCTGGCTCGACATCGTGTCGCAGCCCGCGACCCAGCCTGGCGGCATCGTCAACATCCTGTTCGGCCAAAGATGGCTGCTTCTTGGCGAGGGCTGCCCAGCACGGTCATGTGTCGCTTTGCGTCGGCGGTCCCTCGAAGAGGCCGGCATTTTCCTGCTGCCGATCTCCGATGCAGGCTTCTTCCGCGCGACCGCGGCGGATCCGATGACATCACTGCAGGCCGCTTTCTTGCTGTCGCTGTCTCGCTACCCGGCGACCTACCTTCCCGAGGTGGTCGGAGTCCACGCCGCCTGCCACGCGCTCGGGATTGATGACCGCGTTGCGGGGCTAACCCCCATCGTGACACCCGAAGCGGCATGGGAGGCCCTCGACACCTATGTCGATGGGCTCGAGGATGACCCGGCGGGTGAGGCCTTGTCCCGCCGCCTCGTCGAGGCCATGCGTGTCTTTATCGGCCTCGAAAGGCGACAGGTGGCGATGCTGGCGGAACGGGCCGGGCAATCGACCGGCCCCTCCCTTGATCTGCAGGTCGCCGAGATTATCAGGCGCCACGCGCCGTTTGCCGGGAAGCAGCATGGGCGCGTCCGGATCGGCGTAAGGCTGCTCTCCGAGAGTTTTGCTGACGCCGATCTGGATCTCGCCGTCTTCCTGAGGGATTTCAAGCGCTCCGGCTATCTGCGAGCAGACGCGAAAGGCAGTTGCCGCTTCATCGACGCCATCAAATTCGGCGGTCCGATGTTCGGCATATTTTCCGAACAGGAAGCGTGCGTCCTCAAATCGTGGTTCCATAGAGCGGCTGAGACGATCGACGAGCCGATAATCCTGGCACCGGAGGGGCATGACGAATCGCTCACGCGATTGTGGCTCGCCGAGATCCGGAATTGCCCACCCCGCGACACGGTGTTCGAATCCGCCCCCGATCTCGATGACCGGACGCTGTTCTATCGGCTAGTCAATATCGAGAATTTCGCGAACACATTATCGGTCGCGCTGGAGCGCGTACGCGCGGGGCTGGCTCGGGCGGAGGTCCTTTTCGACAGCGAGGTCGCGGGGCGATATACGGACGCCCGCTTTTTCGAGTATTCTCCCGAGGCCCTGGAAGCTCGGGTCGAGACGATCTACTGGCATAAGCTCGTCGAACCCTACAAGCCACTCGACGACATTCCGCCCCGTGACGATGTCGTGTTCGGTCAGAAATACTTTGCGCTGGGCAACCTGATCGATGGCTGCTGGGCCTTCCGATGCAGCGGCACGGGCCGCTCCGAGCGGGTCGCCGATGCGACCTTGTTCACCATCTATGCCGATGAGATGGGGTTGGGCGATATCCAGAAGAACCACATCACGCTGATCCATCGGGTCCTGAGGAGCCTGGGGATCGACCTGCCGCATATCCGCGACCAAGCGTTCATCGATCAGGACGAAATCCCCGACACCTTCTATACGTTTCCGTTGAATCAGCTGTCGCTCGGCCTGTTTCCGAACCACTTCCATCCCGAGATTCTGGGCTACAATCTGGGCGTCGAACTGTTCGGCCTCGGCGAGGTGCGCCTGCATGAGATTCAAAAGCTGAAGCACTGGGGCTTCGACCACATTTACGAGGACGTGCACCTCTCGATCGACAACCTCTCGGCCGGACATTCACGGCAAGCGGTGGAGATCATCCAGGCGCATCTTGACGAGACAGAGCGGCTCTATGGCACCGCTACCGGCGCTGCGGAATGGCGCCGCATCTGGAATGGCTATGCTGCGTTTGCCTATTTCATGGAAGGGGGGACGCTGGGATCGCCACCCTCGGTCGACGATGACGCGATCGGCGATCACTGTGCTTTGACTCTTTGACCGTTCGGCGGTGCCGCCACGAGGCACCGCCGCCCTGCTTTCGGAAGAGTTTGCAACACCGGTCGATGGGGCCGCCGTGAAGATATTCGACAGCTCGATTCTAAGACTGCCGCTCTACGAGGAGCGGCATCGGCAGCTCGCACGGCGAATTGAAGGCTGGGCTGACGAGATGTCATCGGAACTTGGCGAGGTTGAAGGTTGGTCGCCCGCCGAGATGGGTCGCCATCTCACGGCCCTGTTCGGGCGAAACGGCTGGTACGCCGCCGTCGGCGGCGCCGACGCGCCCCCTGATTTCCGCAGCATCTGTTTGATTCGCGAGGGCTTCGCCTTCGTCCATGATTTGTGCGATTTCGCCTTCTCGATACAGGCCCTGGCCGCTGCGCCGCTGGTCCGGTATGGGTCTGCGGAACAGCGCGCGACTCTGCTCCCGGACATGCTGGCAGGTCGCTCGATCGGGTGTCTGGCCTTGTCCGAACCCGACGTCGGCTCGGACCTCGCCAACGTTTCGCTGCGGGCCGAACGTCGTGGCGAATCCTATGTCCTGAACGGGACGAAAACCTGGATCTCGAACGCCGACATCGCCGATTTCGCGATTGTCCTGGCGCGAACGGCAGACCAGGGGCCGCTGGGGCTCAGTTTGTTTTTCGTGCGCGCGCAATCACCCGGGATGTGTGTCGCGGAGACGATAGAGGCGATGGCGCCGCGCCCCTTTGGCAGCCTGAGCTTTGACGAGTGCATCGTGCCGGCGGCGCAAATGATCGGAAAGCCGGGGCTCGGCTTCCAGATCGCGGGTGAGATCCTCGTGCAGTATCGGATGACGGTCGGCGCTGCCGCGACCGGCTTCGCCCGCCGGGCGCGGAGCGCGGCGCTAAAATGGGCTCGCTCGAGACGCCTCTCGACCGGCACGGTCTGGGACATGCAATTGACCAAATCGAAGCTTGCCGATAGCGAGACGTCACTCACCGCCAGCGCATTGCTCATCGCCCAGGCGGCGTGGGGGGTCGACCAGCAGATCCGTGGCTATGGAAAGCATTCCAGCATCGCGAAGCTGTTTGCGACTGAACATGCACAGAAAATCATCGATGATGCAGTACAGATCTTTGGCGCCGCGGGAATCGTGAAGGATGCCGTGCCGGAGCGTCTCTATCGACAGATCCGGTCACTGCGCATCTACGAAGGAACCTCGGAGATTCAGCGCCTGATCATCGCAGGCTATCTCCAGCACCCTGACGTCGGATAGGCCGCGCCGGGCGGGCAGCTGAAAGGGGGGATCTCGAGGCCAATATCTCCTAACCGGTCCAAAACCCACTGGATGAGTTGCGCGGTCCGAGGAGAAACCGATTGACCGCATCGGCAAATTCGTCCGGGTCTTCGACCATCACCGCGTGGCCGGCATGTGAGATTTCGCACAGCTGGCCGTCTTTCAACAAGCCTACGATCTCCAATGCTTCTTTCTTGGATAGGACCGCAGAACCTTTGCCTCGTATCAATAGGATTCGACATGAGATCTTGGAAAGAATTGTGCGAACATCATCTGTTCGCGCCGATCCTGTCCCTAGCATTTGCTGAACCCTCCGATCGACTTTGAGCACGAATCGTCCATCGGCGGTCTCGCGCAGGGCATTGTCTACGATGTAACGAAGCATTCGCGGATGGGTTAGGGGTCGTTTGGCCGCTATCCAGGCGGCGTACTCAGCGAGCGAGTCGTAGCCATCGCATTGTTCGTGGAACTGCGACACAATATTTTCGCGCACGTCCCGTTCAGTGCTCAAAGAGAAATCTACAAGAATCAAGTCTGTTACGAGCTGGGGGGCGGCTGCAGCAACTTGGAGCGCCACGGCCGCACCAAGGGAATGCCCTACAAGCGAAACATTCCTGGGTTTGTACTTCCGAATGAGGTTGAGAACGTCCGTGGAATAGGGGCCCACGCCATAATTTCCTGCTGGATCCTCACCGGAATTTCCATGCCCCCTGAAATCTATGATGATAGTCCGATATTTTTTCGGCAAGCGAGGCGCAAGGTCGTACCAGACATAGCCACCTTCGCCGAAGCCGTGAAGGAGTATGCAAATCGCGTCTCCACCACCACGCTCCTCGATGTGGAAAGGGAGTTGGTCTGCTCGCTCGATCATGGGTTGCCTAAAGAAGATTTCTAGCAAAAGTAGCAAAAATTGCTGCGCACCGGTAGTGGACGGCGAGGCTCAATAACGCTGCTGGTCTGGTTTCGATCAGTCGCAACCCGTCCCAGCCGAATTGCCTGTCTGAGGCGTCGAATGATGGTGATGCGCGAACCTGTCCATGAACGAAAAGTGGATGTACCTAGTGCGGCGGTCGCGCTGCAGGGAACCAGAACTGTCACCTTAGATTACCCTGTCTCACTTAAGAGCAGTCCAGTGCGTTGCACCGCCCCTTAGGTGAGGCACGGAAATTCTTCCCACCACAAGCCGAGAGCCGAGTGGCCCGCCTTCGCCCGTTGGGCTTGGGCGCGGCAGCCTTCTAGCTTCGCTGATCATTTGCGGCACGGGCTTGCCCAGCCGAAGCTCGCGAAGCGAGCGAAGCCAAGGCAGAGGCCACGCGTTTGGCCGGCGACAAGCTGTTCAAGCTTTTCGCCGACGGCAAGCACAATCTGATGGCGGCCAGTCCACAGCCTGGCCGGCGTCTTCACGCAAAGGCATTTGCCTTCGAAACACGAGCCGGTTCGTATTGGCTGATCGGCCTTCTATGCGAAGCAGATCTGCGTGGCGCGAATTTGCCGGTCTCCGCCGTGACATTGGGCGACAATCTGGCCGCCAAGGATGGTGGCCCGGACGTGCGGGTATCCTTGCCGACGGGAACGGCGGTCGCAGGCTTGACTCAGAGAGCTGAAATGGACTTTCAGGTGAAGAAGCCGGATATGCCGGCTTCCGCATGCGGCCGGCTTGAGTGAACCTCTGGCCGTTCGCCCTTAATCACTGTACATTGGTCGCCTCCACCCATTTGATGTCATTTCATGCGATCCGATTTCGCACGATTGCCCAGACCCGTGCCGAAGCCGTGCGCCTTGGCGTCGATCGCTTTTTCACCGGCAAGCCCTGCTGCCGTGGCCACATTGCACCGCGCTACGTTAGCAGTCCGAATTGCGCGACATGCCTTGTCGAGCATGCCCGCAAGAACGGAGGATGGAACGCGCGGCCCAAGAAGAGCGTTTTTCTCGATACGATACGCAGCATCGTCGAGGCGCGTGGCGGTAGCTTGGTATCGAACGCGTATGTCTCGGCCAAAAAGAAGTTGCGGGTTCGATGCGGGCGCAGCCACGTATTCGCTGTAACGCCAGACAATCTTCGCCATGGGCGATGGTGCCCAACGTGCAAGTTCGAGAACAACGCCACGCGCCAAGCGGCAAAGTTCCTCACCGTGGCGGAGCTGAACGGAATCGCGCGCGAGCGCTTCGGCGGCTCCTTGCCAAAGCGCCGGCCCCGATGCACACGCGCGTTCTATGGAAGTGCCGTGAGGAAACGCACAAGTCGTTCCGTGCGGCTATTTCTAACGTAGTGCATCAGGGGAATTGGTGCCCAGCGTGCGACGCAGTTCGCCGGAAACTGCATCCGCCAAATCCCGTCATCCCGCGCAGCGTTGTGGAGGCCCGCGTTTCCGAGCGCGGCGGCTGCATCGTTAGTATCGTGGCAAGAAATGGGAGGGTCTCGGAACACGGTTGCGGGTCGCCTGCGCCAACGCGCATGAATGGGGGGTCGATGCAAACAGCCTGATCCATTCCGGAAGTTGGTGTCCCTACTGCGGCCCAAAGGGCGAGCGGATCGTTCGAGGCATTTTTGAAGCGACGTTTGGCGACAAATCCCGAAGACCAAGCCATCATGGCTCGCGAAAAGAACGGGCCGCAAGCTCGAACTCGATGGATACTGCGGGAAGCTTGGTCTGGCCTTCGAATATCAGGGCCCACACCACGAGCAGCACGGAACCGTTGCGGCGACCGACGCTCTCAAGCGCGCGGCATGCCGCGCGCATGGGATAACGCTTATCGAAGTCGTGGCGGTGAAGCGGCCGTTCCCGCCGCAGAACCTGCTCGCAAGCGTCGCGGCCTCTCTCGGGAAAGCGGGATTAAAGACGACCCCACGTTTGCCAAAGGCCGAACTCTTCCGCGCCGAACTTGCTTCGTTACAGGATCTCGCAGAGGAGCGCGGCGGGAGGTGCGTCTCGCCGCGCTATCTGGGAAGCGAACGGCATGAGTGGAAATGCGCAGTGTCCGAGCATCCGACCTGGCTTGCCGAGCCATGGCGGATCAGGCGGGGCGCGTGGTGCCCATCCTGTGCAGGTAATCGAAAGCTCGGCATTGGTGAGCTTCGACAGTGGGGCGCGAGCAAGGGCCTCGGGCGTTGGATAAAGAATATCACTGGACGAAATCCGTCTATTCCTGGCGATGCGCCAAGGAAGGCCACACTTTCCGCAGGAGTAAAGGCAACATCGTTGCATCGCTTCCGGAAGGGTCACACATCATGCCCAAGATGCGGTGGTGGAATGACGGCAGGAGAGCGAGTGTAGTCGCGAGACCGGCCAAAAGGCACCCGCGCGATGAGTGGATCGGCTGACGCGATGTCATGCTGGTTGAAAGGTCTGGGCTACTACCTACTTTAATCGCATTGTTTCTGCTGTATACTTTGGTCTTTTCGCGAGTCGCGCGTGGAGCGCACAATACGGACGGACATCGTCGAACATTCGGTCACGTGGCAAAACAAACCAAGATCAGCGCCAAGCCCCCGAAACGGGCAAAAAAGACGGGCCGCAAGCCGGTCAAGAATGTTGCGGCGCGGCCGAGCACGACGCGTTCGACCGCCGGGCCTGGTTTCGACTTTGAAGATCGCGTTGCGGCATGGTTGCTGCTCAAGGCCTTAACGGGCCAACCGACCCCAGGGACAGGCGGCACGGCCGCCCGCCTTCAAATGCAGGTCGAGGCGCTGGGTTGGACGCTTGACGACATTCTATTGACGTCGCTCAACGGACGGAACAACCCGCTCCAGCTTGCCATTTCTTGCAAGAGTAACGTCCAGGTGACGAACTCCGCGCTGCCGCCGGACTTTGTCGCGCGCTGTTGGCAACAATGGTTCAAGCCTGATCCCGACCCAATGCGGCGGGAGAAGGACAGCTTTGCGCTCGTCACGCGAGGTGCGAACAACGTCTTCATGGCCACGTGGAGTGAGCTGAAGAACGCGGCTCCTGGGAGTGATGTTGCGCTAGCAGTTGGCCGCATGCGCGCGGCATCGAAGCAGCGCGCTCTATTCGAAAGCGTAAAATCGCCCGCAAAAGATGCTGGTGCCGCCGTCAGCGATGCCGACGTGGTAGCAATGGTCAACGTGACACTGTGCTCCCACTCGACTTTCATATCGCGGACTCCGAGAACGAGAAGCAGGCCATTGCACAATGCCGGACCCTCTTGGTGAACGGCAGTCTCGCTGAAGGCGCACGTTTGTGGAGGGAACTGGTTCTTTCTGCCGGAAACACACGGCTGGGTTCAGGGTCGCTGGAGATTTCAGATTTATGGCGGCGTCTCCGTGTCGGCTTTTCGTTGAAGGACCACCCCGATTTCGAGGCATCCTGGCGTCGGTTGCGAGCGCTGACAGCGGATTACAAGGCGACCATTGAGACGGCGCTGTCTACTGGCGTGTCGCTTGCCCGCGAGGCGGAGATCCATGAGCTCGTTGCGACGGTTACGCAAGAGAGCGAGTGCGTGATTTTTGGCGAATCCGGCTCAGGAAAATCAGCGCTAGTCAAAGTGATGCTCGACGAGCGGTTTCCTGAGGCCGGCCAAGTCTGGTTCGGGCCTGATAATCTCGACCTAGTTTTGAATGACGCGACGCGCGAAGGGCTCGGCTTCGGCCAACCCTTAGACTTCGTGCTCGACGCCACGGTACGGACCGAGAATTTCCTTGTCATTGATGCTGCGGAACGGGCTAAGCCGCCGATGCGTGCTCAAGGCGAAGGCTCTCATCGAGAACTTGACACAACGCATTGACGCCGGTGCTAAGCCCGCATGGCGGGTCCTAATCGTCACCCAGACCGACGCGTGGGTGAATGGCACGATCCAGGAGTTGGCTACTTCAGCCGCACCGAAGAACTTTCCTGTGAAGATGTTGGCGGATCCCGAGGTCAAGGACGTTCTGCGCGCAACGTCTGGCCTTGCGTGGCTTGCGACGCATGATGACGCCGTCGCAGCGCTTACAAACATTCGTACCCTGGCGTGCGTTGTGCAAGCGGCGGCACGCTTTATGGATAGCAGCGGTGAGTTTTCGCTCACCGCAATCGCGGATCGACTATGGGCGCATTGGACGGACGGTAAACCAAGCGTGCAGCGACTTCTTCTGCAGTTGGGTGAACGCGAAGCGTCCTTCGAGCATAGTTTCGCCTTGAGCGATCTCGGAAGCGGCGATGCCGCTGTGCTCGACAATTTGCCGTTCGCGTGTCCGTTGCGCCGGGACGATGCTACGGGACGTATTCAGTTTCAGCATGACGCTCGCGTCCGATTGGGCGCGCTTTCACCGCTTGAAGGAGATACAAGAAGACACAGCAAGGTGGTCGGCGCTAGCAGGAAATCCGTTTTGGCATGGCGCCCTTCGTATGCTGGGCCAACTCCTTCTTCGAAAGATTGTCGGCGAGCGCATCGCGTGGGACGTCGCGATTGCTGAAAAGAATCGAGACGCAGTGCCATTGGCCGATCACGTGCTCTTGGATGCCCTATTCCTCGATCCAAATGCTGAGGCGTTTCTCGACGCTCGCGCTGACATGCTGTTTGAAAACAACGGTCGGCGTATCGCAAGCGTCATGCGCGACGCGAAAGAACTCCAACCGCAACAATCAGGGCCGTGTCTCCGCTCACGGTGTCCGCACCCGTCTCAACCAAGCGGATGTGCTGGCGCGCGCGATCGGGCTCGACATGGTGCAGGCTGGCTGGCGGCCGACCGTCGACAACTATCTCGGCCGGGTCACCAAGCCGCGCATTCTGGAGGCGGTGCGGGAAGCCAAGGGCGAGTCGTCGGCGCAACTGATCGACCATCTGAAGAAGGCCGACATGGCCAAGGAGGCCGAGCGCCTTCTGGACGGCTCAGGCTGGTTGCCGGAGCCGCTGCGTCTCGTTGATCCCGATGCAGCGCCGGTGGGGCAGGAGGGCGAAGCAGGTCCGCTGCCGGAATTCCTCGCCAACGATGAGGATCGGGAGAACGCCGGCGACCACCCGCAGCTCGATGCGGCTGAGTGACACAAAACGGGATGGCTCCGGCCATCCCGCAGTTGCTTGGGGACCGGGTGTAACGCCGGTCCCCATTTTTTATGGGCGAGCGCTGAGAGGGAGAGCCGGGCCGGGAAGGGTTTGAGCCGTTAGGTCAAAGGAGAGCGCCTGATGGTTCGACCCGTTCCCGCTCTCCGAAAGAAATCCCGTCATGACCGAATCTCTCGCGGGCGGCCTTGCCGCCGCGCCGCTCTCGATGCGTGCCGCCGCTACTCTCACCGCTGCTGCTATCAAGGCCACCCGACAGCTCTTGACTGATCTCGAACGCGGCCGTCACATTGATGCCGCCGTCCTGCGTGGCGCCATGGAAGCGGCCTTCGGCGCCTCGGATGCGGCCGGCGCCTGGAACTGGAAGACCGCCTACGACGTCTGCGAGGCGGCAACCGTTCTCTTCCTGCGCAAGTTCGGTTCGGCCATGCGCGCCAAAGCTGGCTCGACCGCCGCGATGCTGCCGATGCTCGCGAGAATCGCGAGCTGTCTGCCGACCCATACGCGGCGTTCAGAAGACAGGCAGGCGCTTCAGCAATTCTCGACGCCGATCCCGCTCGGGCTGGCCGCATGCACCGCGGCCGGCATTACGCCTGCCGACCGCGTTCTGGAGCCCTCCGCGGGGACCGGCTTGCTCGCCATCTTCGCCGAGCTCGATGGCGACTCTCTGATGTTGAACGAGTTGGCCGATGGCCGCGCGGCGCTGCTAGATCATTTGTTTGCCAACGTTGGGGTTGCGCGGTTCGACGCCGCGCAGATCGATGATCACCTCTACGCGAGCGTTTTGCCGAGCGTCGTTCTGATGAACCCGCCGTTTTCCGCAGTGGCGAATGTCGATCGACGAATGGCGGACGCCGCTTTCCGGCACATCGCTTCGGCGCTCGCGCGTCTTTGCGACGGCGGACGCCTCGTCGCCATCGCTGGCGCGGGCCTTGCGCCGGATAACCCGGCGTGGCTAGAGGCCTTTGTTCGCCTCCAGGAGCGCGGACGGGTCGTGTTTTCTGCCGCCATCGATGGCGCCGTTTAAGCGAAGCACGGAACACAAATCGACACACGGCAGCTTGTCATCGACAAGCTGCCCGCTGCCGATCCGACGGCTTTTCCTACCTCGCCAGGCATGGCCGGCGATGTCGCCACCTTGCTTGATTGGGTGAGCCAGCATGTACCTCCAAGGTTGCCCATCGCAACGCAGGTCGTGGCCGACGTCATTAGGCGCCCTGCAAGGTCCCGATCGGCCGGGGCCATTGCACCAAGCCCAATCGTCCACTTCAGCGCGCGCGCCAGAAGGTGTGGAGCTTTCGTACGAGACGGTCGAATGGTCGCCGCCGGAAGGCGCCCGCCTCACCGATGCGCTTTATGAGGAGTACGGATTGCAGTCGATCCGTATTCCCGGATCGTGCGCACATCCGACCAAGCTCGTGCAGTCCGCGGCGATGGCGTCCGTTGCGCGACCGAAGGCCTCCTACCGTCCGCATCTGCCTTCGACCCTGGTGGCAGATGGAGTTCTCTCGGACGCCGAGATCGAGAGCGTCATTTATGCGGGCGAGGCGCATTCCGAATTCCTGGCGGGCTCCTGGACGGTCGATGCGACCTTTGACGTTGTGACCGCCGCGCGCGACGACGCAGAAGACGCCGTCCGCTTTCGCCGCGGCTGGTTCTTGGGCGATGGCACCGGCGCGGGCAAGGGACGGCAGGTCGCTGGGATCCTTCTCGACAATCGGCTCAAGGGTCGCCGCCGTGCGGTCTGGATCAGCGAATCCGACAAGCTGATCGAAGATGCCCAGCGCGACTGGTCGGCGCTCGGCATGGAGCGACTGCTGGTTACGCCTCTGTCCCGGTTTCGCCAGGGCACGCCGATCCGGCTTTCGGAAGGCATCCTTTTTGCCACCTACGCCACGCTACGCACCGACGAGCGCGGCGAGAAGCTTTCGCGTGTCGGGCAGATCGTTGAATGGTTGGGCTCCGAATTCCACGGAGTGATCGTCTTCGACGAGAGCCACGCCATGCAGAATGCGGTCGGGGGCAAGGGCGAGCGCGGCGACCAGGCGGCCTCTCAGCAGGGACGTGCAGGCCTGAGGCTCCAGCACGCCTTGCCGAATGCTCGCGTGGTTTATGTGTCGGCGACGGGCGCTACCACGGTCCACAACCTCGCCTATGCCCAACGCCTCGGACTTTGGGGCGGTGCCGACTTCCCGTTCGCCACGCGCGCCGAGTTCGTCGAGGCAATCGAGCAGGGTGGCGTCGCGGCGATGGAGGTGCTGGCGCGCGATCTCAAGGCGCTCGGTCTCTACGCTGCTCGCTCATTGTCCTACGAGGGCGTCGACTACGAGCTCGTCGAACACCAGCTTACACCGGAGCAGGTTCGCATCTACGACGCCTATGCAGATGCGTTCAGCATCATCCATAACAACCTCGATGCGGCGATGCGGGCCGCCAACATCACCTGCGAAACTGTAACGCTGAACGGGCAGGCAAAATCCGCAGCGCGATCCGCCTTCGAGAGCGTCAAACAGCGCTTTTTCGGTCATCTGCTGACCTCGATGAAGACGCCGTCGCTCATTCGATCGATCGACCGCGATCTCGACGCCGGCCATGCCGCTATCATCCAGATTGTCTCAACGGGCGAAGCTCTGATGGAGCGCCGGCTCGCCGAGATCCCGACCGAAGATTGGGGCGACGTCCAGGTCGACATCAGCCCGCGCGAGTATGTGCTCGACTATCTCGCCCATTCCTTCCCGGTCCAGCTTTACGAGCCCTTTACAGACTCGGAGGGCAACCTCTGCTCTCGGCCTATCTATCGCGATGGCCGGCCGGTCGAGAGCCGGGAGGCCGTCGCTCGACGCGGCCGCCTCATCGAGAAACTTGCCTCGCTGCCTCCGGTACCCGGCGCGCTGGATCAAATCGTGCAGCGCTTCGGCACCGACATGGTCGCCGAAGTGACTGGCCGCTCGCGCCGCATCATTCGTAAGGGCGACCGGTTGGTGGTCGAAAATCGCGCCGGTTCGGCCAATCTCGCTGAGACCTCGGCTTTCATGGACGACTTCAAGCGGATCCTCGTGTTCTCCGACGCGGGCGGCACGGGGAGGAGCTACCATGCCGAACTGTCGGCCCGGAATCGCCGCTTGCGGGTCCACTATCTGCTCGAGCCCGGCTGGAAGGCGGACGCTGCGATACAGGGGCTCGGCCGGACAAACCGGACCAATCAGGCGCAGCCGCCGCTGTTTCGGCCTATCGCGACCGACGTGAAGGCCGAAAAGCGCTTCCTCAGCACCATTGCCCGCCGGCTCGACACGTTGGGGGCCATTACGCGCGGCCAGCGCCAGACCGGAGGGCAGGGCCTGTTCCGGCCCGAGGACAATCTCGAAAGTCAGTATGGGTGTGACGCGTTGCGTCAACTCTACACGTTGCTCGTGCGAGGCAAGGTCGACGGATGCTCGCCCGAAAGGTTCGAGGATGCGACCGGCCTGAAATTGACGGATGCCAATGGGCTCAGGGATGATCTGCCGCCGATCACGACCTTCCTGAACAGGTTGCTGGCACTCACCATCGACCTGCAGAATGTCCTGTTCACTGCCTTCGAGCAGCTCTTGACCGCCCGGATCGAGGGCGCGGTTGCGTCCGGCACCTATGACCTCGGATTGGAAACGCTTCGCGCCGAAAGCTTTGTCGTCACCGACCGGCGGACGATCTATGTCCATCCGCGCACAGGTGCCGAGATGCGGCTGCTTACCATCGTCCAGCGCGAATGTAACCGTCCTGTTGGTTTGGATGACGCCCTTGCTCGTCTTTCCAATCATGCTGTCCTGCTGATCAACGAGCGCTCGGGACGGGCCGCCGTGCAGGTTCCGGCCCCGAGCATCATGCTCGACGACGGCGAGATCGAGCGCCGCATCCGCCTGATCCGGTCTATGGAGCAGCACCAGGTCCCCTTGAACACGATGGTGGAGAGCCATTGGGTTGAAGCGGATCGTGAGCGTTTTGCCACTGCCTGGCTGACGGAGCTTGCCGAGGTGCCTGAGTTCTCGGAAAGCACGATCCACGTCGTTGCGGGATTGCTGCTACCAATCTGGAAGCGGTTGCCGAACGAATCGACGCGCGTCTATCGTCTTCAGACCGACGCGGGTGAACGCATCATCGGCCGCAAGCTGTCCGCCGCGTGGGTCGCAAACGTGTTCTCGGCGGATGCGCCCACGCTGACGCCGGACGCTGCCTTTGTCGCAGTGATGGAAGGACGGACCATCCTCGACCTCGCGGAGGGGCTCCAGCTTCGCCGCGTCCGAGTGATGGGCGCATGCCGCATCGAGCTGTCGGGATTCAACGACACGATGCGCGATCGCCTCCGCGCTTACGGCCTCTTTGGAGAGATCATCTCCTGGAAGCTGCGGATGTTCGTGCCGACGGACGCAAGCGGCGTCGGGATCCTGACAAAGGTGCTCGATACCTACCCGGTCGCGCGCGTCAGTGAGCGAGAGGCTGCGTGATGTCTCCCGCGCCTTGCGAACTGGCACGCCGCCTCGCGCGCGAGGCCGACGCCGTGTGCCGATACTATCTCTCAAATGGCAAGCGGGCGGGGCGATACTAGGTGGTCGGCGACGTCCGCAACACGCCGGGCCGCTCGATGTTCGTGCGGCTTCAGGAATCACCGAAGGGCCCCGCCGGCAAGTGGACTGACGCTGCGACCGGCGAACATGGTGACCTCCTCGACATCATCCGCGAATGCCGGGGTTTGCGCGATTTCAGCGAGGTCACCGGGGAAGCGAGGCGGTTTCTGAAGCTGCCTCGTCCCGTGCCCCAGCTGACCTCGAAACCCGTTCGTTCGGTGACGCCGGCCGGATCGAAGGAAGCCGCCCGTCGGCTGTTTGCGATCTCTGGCCCAATCGAGGGAACGGTGGTCGAGACGTATTTGCAGCGCCGCGGAATAGCCCGCATCCACCATCGTGGCAGCCTGCGCTTCCACCCTCGTTGCTACTATCGACCGAATGAACATTCGCCGACCGAAACCTGGCCGGCGATGATTGCCGGCGTCACGGACCTCGAGGGGCGGATCACCGGCCTGCACCGAACCTGGCTCGACCCAGACGGCTTTGATCGCATTCGTCTCGGCAAGGCTCCCATCGACACGCCACGACGGGCCATGGGCGACCTGCTCGGCAACGCCGTTCGCTTCGGCGTGGCGGACGACGTGCTCGCCGCGGGCGAGGGGATCGAGACCATGCTGTCATTGCGCTGCGTGCTGCCGACTATGCCTATGGCGGCTGCTCTTTCCGCAAATCACCTTTCGGCCATGGTGCTGCCGGCTGGCCTGCGTCGGCTCTATATCGCCCGGGACGACGATGCAGCCGGAGATGCCGTACAGGCGACCCTCAGCCAGCGCGCGGCAGACGCCGGCATTGAAGCGATCGCGCTGTCGCCCCGGCTAGGTGATTTCAACGAAGACCTGCACATCTTTGGTCTTGAGACGCTCCGAGCAGAGTTGCGGCTTCAACTCGTACCAGAGGACGTCGTTCGATTCCTGCACTTGTCGACGGTGGCCGCAGAATAGGCCGGTGCTTCGATCGACGTTGATAGGTCGGTCACCACGAGGCCATTGCCGGATGAGGACGCGACCTCGGCCTTCTAGAGGGCGATCGGACGGCAAGCGGACCGGGCCGGCAATGGCTGCGCCCGGCTATTTTCCGCCGCGCGCCGACGATGAGCAGACACAACAGCCATCAAACCGGCGCGCTTTGCATCGCGAAGCAAAATAGCCGGCCTCCGCCATCCTCCGCTGCCGCTTCGGCCCTTGCGGGTTCTGGCCCGCTCCGCCCGCCGTCTGAGTGATCGCCACGAAGGCCGCGATGGGCGCGGCCGAACCGGCAAAGGGTCTTCCAATGACCGACCACGACGAGATCGAACCGGCGCACACCTCCTCTCCAGCTGACCATGTCCTCACGGAACTACAGCTCTTCGGCTACCATCCCTTCGACGAGCAGCCTGACCCACGACCGCTTCCCGAGCGCAGGGCGCGCGCCTGATCGGGGTATACGATAGCCAGGTCACTTTCGGCCAGTCCCGCGTCCTGCTCGTCTGGACACGGCTGATCATGCCGAATGGACGGTCGATCGTTCTTGAGCGGCAGCCTGGCGCTGACACTGCCGGATACGCAGGTGTCGAAGATCAGGTCGACAATCATCGGGGCGAGTTGTTCAAGGCTGCGGCACTATCGACGTTTCCGGCGATCGGGACCGAATTGGGCGCCGGCTCGGACACCAATTGCAACGACAGTGCAATCATCCAGGCATTGCGACACGGCGCGTCGGACTCACTAAACCAGACGGGGCAGCAGCTGGTTCGCCGCAGTCTCAGCGTCCAGCCCACTCTAACCGTGCGACCTGGCGTCCCGGTTCGTGTTCTTGTCAATCATGACCTCATACTTACACCCTATAGAGGGTAACAAAATGCCAAAACTAAAAATAGGAGAGCTTTCAGACGACAAGCCGGTCAAAGTAAGTGCGGAGCTGCCTGCGGCGGTGCATCGTGATCTCATTGCATATGCAGAAGCCCTTACGCGTCAGGGTGGTCAAGTGGTCGATCCGACTAAACTCATCGCCCCTATGTTGGCGCGCTTTATGGCCACTGATCGAGGATTTTCTAAGCTGAAACGGGAAACCGCTGGCGAAGGACAGTGATGCTCAAGTTTCCTCGAAGCCGTCGGTCGACGCTAAATAGTTTGCGTGCATCAAGCTAGCCGCT
>Ga0214545_1000762_pt1 | contig 55262 bp, 41 predicted proteins | sample CNSS4metaG_FD_160064 | JGI IMG/M metagenome (GOLD analysis project Ga0214545, IMG submission 160064) | Root nodule microbial communities from cowpea collected in UCLA plant growth center, Los Angeles, California, USA - CNSS4 | ecosystem: Host-associated > Plants > Roots > Nodule | place: USA... | reverse complement strand
CTACTTGTCTCCTTCCTCTTTTAGCCTAGAATCCTCATGGGAATGCATCCACCAATCATGTCCCTTCACTTGGCCGAGAATTACTTTCACATTAGGTTTAGGGTTTGCTAGTTCATCCTTTTCATGTAAAAGGGTGTTCCTTGTCTTGTAAAAGGGTTGATCATTTTGTTATAAACTTTGTGTTTTCAACCACCATTTTCCGTGAGCTCTCCTTCCTAGAAGTGAACTCACATTTGCCTTATCTTGCTTGCAAGTGGCGGCACCATCACTCATCTCTAGGGTTTGGTTGGCTTAGATCCCCCTTATGAGTGGCGTGCTTCACCCATTGCTCATCTTCTATGCTTTCCATTTTTAATGTTTCTTCTTTCATTTTGTTCTTTAAGTGTTGTTGAATCCGTGTGTGTGTTAACTTGAATCCAACTCTCTTCTTCCTTTCATGAGCTTGAGAAATGAACCTTCACATCTAGATAGCATGTTATCTTAATGTCCAGTGGGAATTTTCAAAAAGCTTTCTTAAACAACTTCACCATATTCATAACTCTAAAAGAAAACAAGATAATCTTTCATCAGTCGTTAACCATAAATAACATTAACCCATCAAATTAAAAGTCCGTGAAAAATATAAGTAATAGTAGAATTTTACTTTAATTATCTATTTTTTAAATTATATTAAAATATTTCTAACAATCCCTCACATAATTTAAAAAATAAAATAAAACAAAATATATTATCTTTTAAAACAAATGATTGTAGTTCAACATAAGGAACTTTCCGGGTTTGAGCCTTACACCTAGTGCTTATAAACTTCCACCTAAGAAAATGCAAAAACTTGATTCTCTTGAGCTACATCCCTTGTGATCGGGTTTTAGTAAATAACCCATACAATATCGATGTTCATTATAGATTTTGACCAGTGGTGTTGGGACAAATAGCTTGGATGATTTAGTGCTTGAAGATTTGATGAAGTTACTTGAAGCCATTGCCTTGGAACATGTTAGAACCATGCTTACATTGATGAAGATATGGAGATTTGATGTTTCACGTGTTGATCAAGCCTAGTATGCGTGCTCTCTATCTGGATTAATCATGGGAAAACAAGCTAGAAGATTGTAATTCATGTTGTAGACCATTTTGCATTAATTAGATGTATATGGTCTTAGTGGTGTCTTTTAATCTATTGAAATGTTTTTCAACAGCTTAAATGGTGACTTTTAATCTATTGAATGGATTTGTAACATATTACAAAGTTGATGCAATAGTCTTAACTAGTAATTATTCAATTAGTTCATTTACTTTATAATCGATCGATTTCACTTAAGTTAAGCGAAATCAACCTGTTGAATTTCGTAATAGTATGACTATTAAAGCTATATTTTTTGAAAGAGAGTGAAAAAGACCTTTTTTTTAGCATGAAATCTTTATGGAATCAGTGGAACTCTCTCTTTCGTGATCATATAGTGTGCCGCTGGTGAAGATTGATCTTGGATCATTCTTGGAGCATTTTGCTTGGTGTTTGAAGCTTGGAGAAGGTGGTTGTGGTAGGAAAAGCGGTGTTACCACTAAGGTTTGGTCTTTCTCAAGGTTTTAGGTTGTGCCTGGTGGTTTTCCAAGTTTGCAAGAGGTGCCTTGCCATGCTTGTTTGATTCTTGTGTGATTCAAGAGTCATTGTGTGGTGTACTTGCCTTGCATATTTTAAAAGTGTATTGTTGTGAACTTTGTAAATCTTTTGAAATAGTACAAAGTCAAGCTCGGGTTGCCTTGACTAACTAAATGTAGCTTAGGTTTGAGTGAACCAGTATAAAAATCTTGTGCATTAATCTTTTCTCTAACCCTTCTCTCTTTTATTACACTTTAAAGTTTAAAGATTTTTTATTTGAATCATCTTTTGTGTGATCTAGCGTTATCTGCAACATTGATCATGTTTGTACAACTCATTTGAACCTATCTTCGCTGATCTTTCATATTGATCTTGCTTTCAATCACAAATTCGCATGTCTGCATTTTTTCCAGTTTTTCAATCGACTGTTTTTATGATTTAACCTGTTGATTCTATCAGTATTGTATATGTCTGTATCTGTTTAATGAAATAAATTGACTAACTTTGTTTTTAATCGATTGAAAGTGTCCAGTCCAGGAATATTTGCATCCATACTTGGTGGTTGATTTGATTCAATTGAAAATTGTTTTAGGCTTTTAAAATTCATCTAATTTTTAACTAGCCAATTCAACCCCCTTTCTTGGCATTTAAACCATTTCATTACTTACAATTGGTATCTAGAGCTAGGTACTTGAAATTTACTGAAGTTAGGTCCTAAAATTGTTTTTGAACTAATTGAAATGGCTAAAAACAAGCTCTTCTTTACTGAAGGTGCCTCATTTCATAGGCCCCCTATGTTTAGTGGTATCAATTACCAATTTTGGAAAATTAGGATGAAATTTTTTGTTGAATCAATTGATCAAGGAATTTGGGATGCAATCATAAATAGACCTTACACTCCTAAGCATACTGTTGAAAATGTGCAGGTTGACAAGCCTTGGATTGAATGGACAGAGGAAGAAAGGAGAAGAGCTCAATATGATTGTAATGCAAAGAATATACTCACGTCATCCTTAAACATGAACGAGTTTTTTAGAGTTTCCAATGCAAGAGTGCCAAGGAAATGTGAGAGGTGCTTGAAGTGATACATGAATGAACTAATGATGTGAAAAGAGCAAGGAAGCATGCCTTGATCCAAGAGTATGAGCTATTCAAGATGCAACAAGGAGAGTCTATAGCGGAAGTACAAAAGAGATTCACTCACATTGTCAACCATCTCATATGTTTGGATAAGGAATTTAACAAAGAGGAGTTAAATATCAAGGTGTTGAAGTGTCTTGATAGATCTTGGCAACCAAAGGTCACAACTATTTCAGAATCAAGAGACCTATCTACATTGACTATGATTGCATTGTTTGGCAAGCTAAAGGGACATGATATTTATGCAAAGGCTAAATGAGTTAGAGTCAGGTGAGAAAATATGAAGAATATAGCCTTGAAGGCTAGCGCCAAGAGAAATGATGAACCCAAGGATAAGGTGGCTGAATCAAGTGACAATGATAACTTGATTCTCCTTGTTAAAAGGTTTGGGAAGTATCTCAAAAAGAAAGGTAGAAAAGGTAATCAAAAGAGGTACACTTCCAAACAAAGTGAGTCAAATTCTTCTAATTTCACTTATTATAATTGTGGAAAGCAAGGACATATCAAGATTGAATATCCAAATGTTAACAAAGAAAAGGAGAAGAGTTTTGATAAGAAAAAAGAGAAGAAACCAAAGGAGACACGTGCATACATAGAATGGGAGGACAATGATGATTCAACAAGTAGCTCATCACAAGATGAGAGTGAGGAAGCCAACTTGTGCCTCATGGCTACTTATGAATCATCCTCATCAAATCAAGTAAGCTCTCTAGACAAAAATGACTATAATTAATTGTTGCATGATTTTGAGGAGTTGCGTAATGAAGCAAACAAGATTTATGTGTTAAACAATCGATTAAAAGGCTTAAACAATTGCCTGAAAACAGAGTCAGTCAACAGGAAAAAGAAATAGCTGATTTAAAAATTGATTTTGAACATTTGGAAATGATTTACACTAATTCAATTGAATGTTTTAGAAATCAGCCGGCTAAAAAACCCTGTGAAAACTGCACAATTTTAAAAAATCAAGTGAAATGCCTTTTGAAAACCTGTGCTAAGTTCAACAAGAAGCTGTTCTTGGCTCTCAAAATTGTGTGTTTGGGAAAGTTGGACTTGGTTACAATCTTACTTTCAAAAAAAAAAGCCAAGAAGTTCTCTAGTTTCTTTTCAAAAAGTAAGCCAAATGATAAGAGAAGAAAGATATGTGGTACCTTGATAGTGGTTGTTCGAGACACATGATAGGTGACAAGACCAAGTTTGCAAAGTTGGACTTGAAGGAGGAAGGATTTGTGACCTATGGAGATAACAACAAAGGGAGAATAGTTGGAAATGGAGTCATAAGCAATGAATCCTCTTTCAACATCAAGAACGTGCTACTAGTAGAAGGGCTAAAGCACAATTTGATAAGTATAAGACAACTTTTGACAAAGGCTTTAAAGTCATGTTTGAACCAAATAATTGCCTTATATATGATGCATGTGGTGGTAGTATTGTATTGATTGGGAAACGAGTAAAAAATATATACTTACTTTTGCATCATGCGTCATTTAGCATTCATTGTTTGCTTACAAAAGAGAATGATACTTGGTTAGGGCATATGAGGCTTTGTCAAAAACACATGTAGCATTTTAATCAGCTAAATAGAAAACAATTGATTGAAGGTTTACCAAAACTCAAATTTCAGAAGGATAGAGTATGTGAAGCTTGCCAAAAGGGAAACAGACCAAGGTCTCTTTTAAACACAAAAATTGTGTTTCAACTGAAAGACCTTTGGAGTTGCTTCACATGGATCTATTTGGTCCATCTCGAACTATGAGCCTTGGTGGAAACCTTTATGTATTTGTCATAGATGATTTCTCTAGGTTTACATGGACTTTGTTTTTAGTAACCAAAAATGACACATTCCATGATTTCAAAAGACTTGCCAAGGTTTTAGAAAATGAAAAGAGTTCTAAGATAGTGTCTATTCGAAGTGATCATGGTGGAGAGTTTCAAAATGAAAGATTTGAACATTTTTTTGTGAAAAACATGGGATTAAACATAACTTTTCTGCTCCAAGGACTCCACAACAAAATGGGGTAGTTGAAAGAAATAATAAGTCACTTGAAGAATTAGCTAGAACCATGTTAAATGAAAACTCACTACCTAAGTACTTTTGGGCTGATGCGGTCAACACAACATGTTATGTGTTAAATCGAGTGTTGATTAGGCCTATTTTGAAGAAAACCCCTTATGAGCTTTTCAAAGGGAGAAGGCCTGTTTTAAGTCACTTAAAATTATTTGGACATAAGTGTTTCATTTTAAATAATGGCAAAGAGAAACTTGGCAAGTTTGATGCCAAAGCGGATGAAGGTGTTTTTCTAGGTTATGCTATACAAAGCCATGCATATGGGGTTTATTACAAGAGACTAATGACTGTTGAAGAGTCCATGCATGTTGTATTTGATGAAACTAACCTAAAGCTGCAAGATCAAGTGTCAAAGAATGCAGATGAAGATGATTTACTGCAGGAAAAGAATTATGTTGCAAAAAAGCAATTTGCTATAGAAAAGCAATCAATTGAAAAAGAAAAACAGTCGACTGAAAAAGCTACAAATAACAACTTACCTAAGGATTGGATCGAGCCTAGAGGATTATCAAATGACAACATTATAGGTGATATTAAACAGGGAGTATCCACTAGATGCAGACTTGTATTTTGTGCACATGTTGCTTTTGTATCTCAAATTGAACCTAAAACTGTGAATGATGCTTTAAATGATAGTAATTGGATTGTTGTTATGCAAGATGAACTTAATCAATTCACAAGAAATGATATATGGTTTCTATTTCCTAAAAGCGATGACATGAATATAATTGGAACTAAACGAGTTTTTAGAAATAAAATGGATGAAGATGGTAAATATAGTAAGAAACAAAGCTATACTAGTTGCTAAAGGGTATAATCAAGAAAAAAAACATTGATTTTGATTACCATAAGCATATGTTTGCATGTGTAACTTTAAATTGCATCAAATGGATGTGAAAAGTGAATTCTTGAATAGTTTCTTAAATGAAAAAGTGTATGAATCACAACCTCCAGGATTTGAGGATCATCTCTATCCTAACCATGTTTTCAAATTGAAAAAGGCCTTGTATGGTTTGAAACAAGCACCACAATAGTGGTATGATAGGCTAATCAACTTTCTTTTGTCAAAAGGTTATGCTAGAGGTGTAGTTGATAAAATACTCTTCATTAGAAAACATGAAAGTGATGTTATACTTGTTTAAGTGTATGTAGATGACATCATCTTTGGCTCAAATAATAACATCTTGTGTGAAGAATTTGTTGCAGCTATGCAGGAATAATTTGAGATGTCCATGATGGGTGAGCTTACCTACTTTCTAGGGTTGCAAGTCAAGCAACTCTAGCATAAAACATTTTTAAGCTAATCAAAATACTATTTTGACTTGTTGAAGAAGTTCAAAATGAAGGATTGCAAGGAAGTTGCCACTCCAATTGCAGCAAATTGTCTGATGGATGATTCAGTTTGCCACTCCAATTTCCAACCAGTTGATTCAATCAAATATAGAGGGTTGATTAGGTCTTTTCTCTATCTTACAGTAAGTAGGCTAGATATTCAGTTTGGTGTATGTTTGTGTGGAAGGTTCCAAGCAAATCCAAAGGAGTCGAACCTAAAAGTTGAAAAATGGATTTTAAAGTATATGAAAGGAACAACTATTGTCGGTTTATGGTATCCATCTGATTCTAACATAACTCTTAGTGGTTTTTCAGATTCTGACTATGCAGTGTGCAAATTGGATAGGAAAAGCACAAGTGGCACTTGCCACCTACTTAGCTCAAGTCTAATCTCATGGAATAACATAAAGCGAGCATGTGTGGTGCTCTCCACTACTGAAGTTGAATATATAGTAGTTGGACATGGATGTGCACAGGTCATATGGTTGAAACATCAACTCTTGGACTATGGTGTAAAGCTAAGTAAGGTACCCTTCTATTGTGATAATACTAGTGCCATCAACTTAACCAATAATCCAATACAACATTCTAAAACCAAACATATAGAGATTAGGCATCATTTCATTCAAGATCATGTTCAAAAGGGAGATTGTGAAACTCAATTTGTTAAAACTGAAAATCAATTGGCTGATTTGTTCACAAAACCATCAGTTAGAGATACGTTTAACAAGCTAAGAACTGAACTAGGCATATTAAACATGAAGAATGTGGTCTAATGTGTTTTTATCATGTTAATCTTATGAATCCATGCATTGATTTCATTAAAATAAGCTAATGTGTGCATAAACTAAAAACGGTCATATTTAGCCTGTTGATTTTTCATTTTTATGTGTTGATTTCACTTAAATTCGTCTCTGTTTGCAAAAATTTTGATTTGTCAAACTTTCAGTCTGTTGATTCTGAAATCAATGCGTTGATTTCACTTAAACAGTTACGTATGCAAAAATCATGATCTGTCAAAAATTTTCAATTTGTTGATTATGTAAATCAATGTGTAGATTTCACTTAAGTTGCCACTGTATGTAGAAAATTTGATCTTCATGAATTTTAATATGTTGTTTTCACAATTTTATGTGTTGATTTCATTAAAACTATATCTCGAAATATAAAGTTCAATTTCATGATTTTTAATCGATTGATTTCTGAAATCAATCTATTGATTTCCCTTAACCAGATTTTGTGTGCATTCTTTTGTGAACTGTTAAATTTTTAGTCGACTAGATTATAAAATCAATGTGTTGATTTTACTTAAACTACAAATTTTTGAATGAATTAAATTCTAAAGCTGACCTAGTCAAAGAGAGCATCTTGTGTCAGGTATTATCTTCCCTTCACAACTATTGCATCAACCATGTGTTGCTTTTTCTAATTTGTTTCACCAAAAAGCATTGTGGTGTGTAATTTCAATGTGACTTTGGTAACCTAAAACAAATTAAAGAAATTAAATTTGCACCCTTTAATCGATTGTTTCTGAACTTCAGCCTACTCAATTATGAATACTGCACATGAATCACTAATCACGAGAAGGTTTGAACCCACAACCATTCAATCATAAAGCAAGCGCACAACCAATTCAAACAATTCATGTTTTGTGATTATTCCTATAATTTTAGGATTACATTATCACTAATCACGCTCAAACATAACTTTAAAATAATACACATATTAAAATAACATACTAATCCATAAAACTCGAAACCAAGTCCTTTCACACAGACAAGTACTCTAAACCATTTGACCTAATACTTTTGCATGTCATAATAATCCACAATAAATGTCATAAAGGCTCCTACTACCCGCATTTATTAAATAATTATTTATTTAGTTATTTAAATTTCTCGAGTCTTACATTAACCATTGCAAGACACCCCTACACTTTGAAATATTTGAAATGTGGTTCTCCTTTTTTTTTTGGTAACGCATAAGAAATTTATCAAAACCTTTGTAAGGAATTAAATTTGAAGATATGACAAACTATATATAAAGTTTCACCCTTTATAATTTTAGGCAAGCTAGAACTTGTCGAATAACATTTACCATATCAAAGCATTTTTTTTTCTTTCACTACACCATTAGATTAACACTATATGAAGATATTACTTAATGAATAATACCATGAGTTTCGCACAAAACACTCATTTATACAAACATGTATTTTCATCACTTCCCTTTTTAATTAATTTTGTACCTCAATTTTATAATTGAATGGTCTCTAACCAAACTTCTCAATAATTTTAGCAATAACATGTCATATAACACAACTTTCAACAATTGGAATAATCAAAGAAAAAGTTACTTAATATTTTATTACAAGATAAAGGTACTTAACTCAAACAAATCATTACAAATATATCCTTTACCAACCAAATAACATGTCTAGAAATAATAATCTTATTGCACTTGAAAACCACTTCATAACCTTGTTGAGCAACAAGGAAGTTTCTAAATCCAGAAACATGAAAACCTCCTTTTTTTCTTTAAAAAATAAATCTAGAAGACAAGTTTAATTTTACTTGATCATCCCCTCAATTTCTTATATGAAGATAATATTTTTATGAGTACACACATGATTATAAGCATGATGTCAATTAATATAATTCATTTCAATTTCATGTGTTAAACAATATTTTAAAATTAATAAATTTGATAAGAATTTTTTTAATATCAGTAATTTTTTTTCCATAAAAATATCAAGCTAAAAAAATTTTTCCATTGCAAATGCATAGTTTAGTTCAAGTGTTTTTCATAACACAATAGTAGTTTTAATATGACAAATTATTCGTTCCTTTCTCAAGATACAATAACTCGTCAGATCAATCGAGTATAGCGAAGGATCTCTAAACCTTATGAACACCATTGTTTTAAAAGATAGTATAGAGAAGAAAAGAAGTGCACTTTTGAGAGAACTCTAGTGTTTGTTGTGACTTTCCCCATGTACCTAGGTGGTATTTATAGGTAGAAAAGGAAGATACGAGAGTCAATTGTAATAAAAAAAATATAGTCGTTAACCATAAAAAACATTAACCCATCAAATTAAAAGTCCATGAAAAATATTAGTAATTATTTATTTTTTAAAATTATATTAAATTTTTCTAACACAACATTTAGTTCAGAATAGATGTGGACATTCCATTAATGCAAAACTCCCAAGTAAAAGAGGAGAATTAATGGTATTGGGCAAAACGTTTAACATCCAATTTCCTCCTCCGTACTTCAAGCTTTGTGGAAAACATGCAAAATATTTCAAGGCTGAAGCAACTGTATGTATACGTCATAAAGCTCCTTTCAAGTTAAAACTTGGAAAGAGATATCTGACGATGATTTAACTATAATGTGGAAACATATGAAGGTTAGTATAACTTTATTAATGTAAATGTATTTAGTTAATTTTTATTTATCTATTTGCTGTATTTTGGCAATGATCTATTTGGAACTTTTTATTATTTTATCACATATAGTATATGCATTATGTTTGAAGGAAGAGGATAAAGAACATGCAATGAAACAATTGCAAAAGCAATATAGGAATAGACATCACCACTTGTATCAAACAGACATTCAAAATAAAGGTAGACCAAATGACGTACATCTTCAAGATTGGAATTGGTTAATAAATAACAAGTGGAATGATTCAAATTTTAAGGTAAAGTTACTCCCTTTTTATATCTATATGTTAAAGTTGAATTTTAATTTTTATGTGCTTTTATATTATATATTAAATTATTTCTACATTTAAAGGAAATGAGCTTGAAAAATAACACTAGTCAAAGTAAACAAGAGACTAAATCAGGTATTGGCACAAAATTAATTTTCCAAAAGGCATTTGAGGATGTAAAATTACTATTATGTTTTATGGGTACTAACTTGTGCAAATTTTAACTAGGTTTTATAAGATTTGTTTTATATGTTTCACATATACAAGTTTGTTTTTGTTCTTCTATTTAATCTAACATCACATTATCTTCTTTTTTTCTTTTTTTCAAAAGAAAGAAGAATAAAAAAGTGAGGAATGGCCAAGTGTAGTGGAAGTATGGAAAGCTACACGTATGAAATCTAATGAAAATTTGTGTGTTTCCAATGGAGAAGAAATTATGGTAAGTAAAAATATACTCTAACTTTTATTTTAATATATACAAGTTATATTTTTTTCTTGTTGATGTTTTAAAATTTTAGTATATATATTTGAATTATGGGTAAAAATTTTAAATTGAAATATATAAATATAGGAAGATTCAGAGACCTCAACTTATTTTATGATTTCGTTCAAATGTTGACTTTTTTAGTGTTACCATTGCCATCAAATTTACTTTATATTTAATACTGAAGAAATCATCCAACAATAATTAATAATTAAGGTAACTAACATATAGCAGTAAATTTACTTTATATTTAATACAGAACGAAGAAATCATCCAATAATAATTAAGGTAACTAACATATAGTAGTAAAATATATTCATGTATCTATCTAGATGGGATACATATGTCGTAAAATTCTCACGATACAATATAAATATATAATTATAATTCTACAAATCCAAATAACTAAACATACTTGTTAGACTTTACTGAAATAAAAAAAAAAAAAGATATAAATTATTTACAATAAAACTAGTATTTTCAATATATACCGTTGCTTTCCGGAAATCATTCATATATGAAGAGTTTTCAATTTTTAAAATAATGTTTGTACGTTTCTGTATTATACATGTATATATAATTTTATTAGATTTTCACAAACTGTGAAATACAATGATGCTCTTCATCTTTTATTTATCAAATATCTCTCTTCATCTTTTATTTATCAAATATCTCTTCCATTTTTTTTTTGTTTTCAAAATTATAAACAATCAAATTATTTACATATATATTTTATCTAGATTTGAGTATATATATTTGAATTATGGGTACAATTTTAAAATTGAAATATGTAGATATAGGAATATTTAGAGACATCAACTTATTTTATAATTTCATTCATATGTTGACTTCTTTAGTGTAACTATTTTTCGAATTTACTTTATATTTCAAATGTTTCTTTATTTGATCTAATCAAAAATTACTATTAATAAATATTTTAAATGTTAATTATTTTGTCTTAATATTACATTGGATAATTTGAAAAGTGTGGGTGAAATGTGGGTGAATACGAGGAAGAAATTTCGAAAGCACATGTACCATTGGTTAAGCATTTTTCATTTGTACTAGGAACAACACGAAATCATTCACAAGATATGGGAACGATATCAATCACAAAGAAAAATATAGAGGACAAATTATACAAAATCAAGTGGAGAATGCACAAAAAAGAGCAAGTGATCTAGAGTTAGAAGTTCAAAAGTTGAATAGCATCATTCAAAATCAACAAGAAACTAACACTCAACTTCATAATGAATTGCAATTTCAATGACAATTAATTGAAGATCAAGAACTTGCTTTGAAATTTCAACGTGATCAAATGAAGCAAGATATACAAACAGAGATGAAACACCAAATGGCTAATTTATTAAGAAGCCAATCATTCAGTGGATCAAATGTTCCCTCAAAATGAAGAAAGTTGTATCATTAATATTTATTTTTTTTAATTAATGAGTCTATAATTTCATCTTTACATATTTCTAAAGTATTATTAATTAATTCTTTATTGATATTAAAGCTTTACTTTGTTTTATTTTGTAGGATCAAAATATTTGAAGACACTACATTTATTGGTATTTTTAAGTGTCTATTTAATTTAATTGTTCTACATTACAATTCAATCTCATTTCACATATTATTTATTTGGATTTATTGTTGAACATTTTAGTTTGTCATTTTAAACGTAATGATACTTTGTGTTTACATTTTATGTTATTTTATTTTAATTGATATTTATTTTAATGGATACTTTATTTTTATTTTAATTGATTGGTATATTTATCATGATGTTGTAAGATAACTATATATTATTGTAATTTTTAATAATAATGATAAATGATAAACTACAAATAATTAAAAATAATTTTCACATAAAGTTTTACAACATACTAATAATAATAATAATAATTAAAATTAATAATAGTGACAACTAATTTATTTTCATTCTCTTTTATATTTGTGATATCTAGTTATCATCACTATTACATATAATATTATAGTGACAATAACTGTATCATTGATGTCTTATATATTTGTGACATTTTACTATTGTCATTGTTACTTTTGTCAGAATAAAATTTGGTTTTAGTAACATTTAAGATTATTGTGACAAGTACAATAATGACAAAGGTACTAGTGACATCTTAATTATTATCACAAGATGGTATTAATAACATATTTATAATTTTAGTGATGAAATATAGTTACTTTTTCTTGTAGTGGACCTATGAAGCTTTATTGTGATAATAAATATGCAACTAGCATACCTCATAATCTAGTAAAACATGACAGAACCAAACATATTGAAGTAGACAAATATTTTATTAAAGAAAAGTTTGACAGCGACATGATTTGCACATCATATGTTTCTATTCAACGATAACTTGCACATATTACCAAAGGGCTGAACAATAATCACTTCAAGAAAACATGTAAATAACGTCCAACTTAAACCTACCCAAGAGAAGAAAATGGACCCTTTTGCGTCCGTGAAGAGTCTGTTTACAACACACCCATTATAACAGGAAGCTTTCTATCATTAGCGTGTACAGTGACAAAGGACTCAAAATAGAGACGGTCCGGCCCACGCAAGAGAAGGACTCTAATTTCTTCTAACACAAAAGTATAAATAGTTGAACTGACATATTGAAAGCAAAATAAAGTCGGTCTAACCAATGCTACGGTACCATATTTAAAAAAATAGTATTTTAAGAAGGACTCTAATTTCATCTGAAACAAAAGTATAAATGGTTGAACTGACGTACTAAAAGCAAAATAAAGTCGGTTTAACCGACGCTACAGTGCCATATTTAAAAAAATAAATTAGTATTTTAAGAAATACTGAAAGCAAACTGGGTAATAAATTAATAACCAAATTAAACATATCAAACGTAACATAAAAATCACAAATGAAAAGTATCATAAAAATTATAAAAACATATGAGAAGTAACATAAGAAATGCAAAACTTGTAGCCCTAGCCTTGGTAAATCCAAAGAACTTAGACATATCAATACATTCGGTTGAAATTATATCAATACATTCAAGGTTCGGGATCTCAAAGAAATACAACATATTGCCTAAAGCCAAAGTGAAAAAGGATCATGGAAGCAAAATAAAAAATTAGGATAAACAATCAGAACTTCCACACAAAAACTGATACTAGGTTTACTAACATCTACTCTGTGACACCAACCTTCTTAACCCGCACCTTCCACCTCACCACCCCTAACATCATTAGTCGAAGCTTCCTCCTTCACGAATTTGAGTCTGGGAGGCTTAAGTCGTCTAGCGTCAACACGAGTTCCTTCCGCTTCACCAACTTTTTTCTGCCTCCACCGCTCCAAATCCTCTTGAACGTTTCCCCACTCTGCTTCAAGAGTCCGTGCAGGAACAACACAAAAAATTCGTCACCAAAGAAGGAAGGAGGTTGTTTTGGTGATGCAATGGTTGAAGAACTTTTCCTATTTGTTCAATAATGAAATATAGAGAGACCTTAGTTTGAGAGATGATGTATGTTGTGCTGAGAGAAGAGGAATAGGCAAACTAGTAATGGAAGAGAAAAATGTTACTTAGTCTTGGAAGATGAATCGGTTCTTTAATTCAACATTTATTAAATATTTAATTCATATATAAAATTACTTTAAATTTGAATATTACTTACTTTTTTATTATAGTAATATTATAGTAAATGTTTGTGGCAGCTTTACGATTTCCATTTAATATTTAAATATAAATTTTGAACTCTAAGAAAGGGAAACCACAAAATTAGAGAGGGAAAAACTCTCAGGAAAGAGAAAGTAAATTAATGCTTTTTATTTTTTTTCATTTACCATGTGTGGCTTTGTGATGGCTATAATTTGTATTAGGGGTTAGCAAAATTACTCCACCTGACTGAACCCGTAAAACTCGAAAAGTAAATAATGGATTCGGATAATGATTTTTTATTTCGGGTTGAATGAATAAATTTATTTGAATAAATATGATTTTAAACAGTCGGGTACGGATATTAGATTAATTTTTCGTGGATATCCGACCCGACCCGAAATCAATACTTATCCAATTAAAAGTTTTCAAAAACCCTAATTTTTTGCTGCCCACTCTTCTTTCTTGTTCTCACTGCGTTGCCGCCCCACTCATCTTTCTCTTTCTCTCTGCATTGTTTCTAATCAACAACACCTGCAACCTTCATGCATATTACTTATTTCTCTTGTTTTGATGGATTTGAGGATTCAGAGGCATACGAGAGGAGAGTGAGAAGAATCTTTGAGAACTTTAGAAATTTGAGTCTTGTTAACAGGTGGTTTTGGAGTTGGGATCTTTACAATTATGTGAGAAGCGTTCATAGAACACCAAGTTTGGATGAGTCTCCAAAGCGTGTGGTTAGGAGCAAGATCGGGGTAATCCAACAAGGTTTCGTTTGGTGACAAGGCATGTGGTATTTTTCTTGTAAAACAACTATGTTTTGATGCTTTAACAATCATAGGTGACATATCTGCTTCGATCTGTGTCTGATCTGCGTCGTGGGTGATAGATTTACTCTTATCTGTGTCGTGGATGACGAATTGCTCCAATCCGTGTTGTAGATGGTGGTGCGGTAGCGGTCTACGAAATGACTTGGTGATGGATAAAAGCATGACGGTGGAGATGATGAAGGAAACCATGGCTATAATATGATGAATGTTCTTCTCTTCCTCCTTCGAATTTTTCATTACGGATAACCCGTATCCATATTTACATTTAACCGTATCTGATAAACCCGAACCCGCAATACCTGATAACATAAACATATGAATATGGATTTCTTATTTTGAATTCGAATTGGGTCAGATTGGCCTTCTTGAACCCGAATCCAATCTAACCTGACCGTTGCTCACCCCTAATTTGTATAATTAATTTTCTTTATTTTACCAAAGTAGAGAGGTTGAAGCACATGCTAAGTTAAACAACTTTTTAAAAATTTTTCATTCTCATAAGAATAACAAAGAAGAACGTTTTGATCAATAAAAAAATATTGTTTTTAAGCGGGTTTAGTCAATGCAAACATGTAATTTATTTTTAAAAATTAAAATATTATTCATATATTTAAGTTTCATCGATTTAGAGTGGGCTTGGTCAACTCTAATATTTTTACTTTATTTTGAGTTGTTGAAGAGTCGATAGAACTGACTTTAATGTAGTCCATTTTTTCACGGACACAAATTTATAAAAGCTATTAACTTGCATTCTTGTAGTGAATAATTTTGAAAAAATTATATGTAAGTTGGGAATGAAAAACATATTTCTTCACTGGAAGGAAAATGTTAAGATATTTTAAGAAATTTCTGTTGTTACTCTTATTTATTATTGTTCCTCATGAATAATGATCGATCTGGAACAAATACAAGTTTACCTCTATTTCTCCTTAAATTTCACTCTGCCCTATCCTTTATCACTTTTTCTCCTTTTATCCTTTTACTTGTTTGAGCTCTCCTGCTTTTCCCAAGTTCCCCTTTTCTCGACCCTCGTCTCCCTTCGGTTTCTTGTCGTTTTCCTAATGTCCTTCTTCCATATCCCTTTGGCCTCCCTTACCATTAAGTCAACACTAGTGGAGAATAGGCCTTCCAAGACATTAAATAAAGATGGTTACCCAAGTCCCCTCTTCGATGTTTTTCTAATTGATCATATATAATGATGATTAGAGTTAAAAATTGTCATCGTTTCTCTAACTCACCGTATATAACGACGGTTTTGTAGGACAACCATCATCATAGACGCCTTTCATTTTCACTTTTACACAGAATTCACATTCGTGACCTAGTTTTTAACTACACCCATTTTCTCTGTAGCTACACTAGTGTCATCGACGCAAGCTGCTACCGCTGACAAGTTCACTCGCCAAATTGCTCTCTTCTCTACTGCCTGGTTCTTATTTCATCTCCACGAAGTTCGCCCCCTTGGCTCGCCTCCATCGCTGTGTTCGTTCACTTCTTTGCCTCTGCCTCTCACCTCTGTTCTTTGTCAGTTACTGCTTCTTTTCACCCTTTTTAAGTGCATGAAGGAAGGTTCACGCATTCGCAAACCAATTTGCAATGTGAAATGTCAACGTTGCCTCTTGTTTTCCCGGTCTTTTTCTCCGTTCTAAGAAAGCTCTCCGGCTAAGTTTTCTATTTTAATTTTTATTTAATTTAATTACTATATTTGTTTGACTAGTACGTAATTTTATAATAAAAAGAGTATATTCTTTTTTACACTCATGTTATAGTATATTAAAATGTTTTACTTTGTAATTCCAAATATACGAATGATTAAAAATATTTGTTCTGTAATACGTGCTGGGATTGAGTCCGAAAATGTCCGATTTTTGACAAAGAACAATAATTTTAGTTTTTCGTTTAAGATTTAATACGATTTGTCTGGTATTTCTGTTTTGGAAAAAGGTATTGGGCTAGAGATATTGGGCCTAGCCCAATATTATAATAGCCGACCAGTCATACGATGTATTCAGCGCGTTGTATTTCTGTATATTTTATTTTTATTTTCAAAATTATTCGGAAGAATTTATATACATATATTCAATATATGTAATGAGAAAAAGCCACTGAGAATCATTTTATTCTCTTTTATCCTTAAGAAATATAAGTTCCCAAGTTATTCATATAAATTGAACTGGGAGATAATAAATAACTGTGAAAATTGTTTAAATCTCATAATTTGATTTTAAACTATTAAACTAGATGGACAACGTTGTTTCTCTGAACAGCATCACGGATGAGTTTGAGCGATTGTTCAAAATCATCACAAAGAAGGTAAGGATCGGGAATAACAAGTGGGTCCACTGCTAGAGAAATGGTCATCTTGTTAGCATAACTTTGGAAATGGATTGTAAGTGCCTGTCAAACAAATAAAGAAGGGTACATGTACATTACACTCATCATCAAACCCAGAGTTAAAACTATGAATGAGTGAACACTCACTTGAGGGTGTCCATAAACACTAGGAGCAATGTATGCCACCGGATGACCCAAGAAGCTAATTTCTTCCACAGGTCCAGCCACATTAGAGAAGGCTATGCTTGTGTTAAAGAGAACTCTTTCTGTTATCGCAGCAGCAACCTACAACAAACTCCAAAATGAAAGAATACTTCACACATCATGAAAAACACATCAATTTAAGCTTTGTTTTAAGTAAGGTTATAAGATTGGTTCGATGAATTTTAAAGGGATAAAAGAAATAGTGAGTTCAATTCATTCACTAATAAAATACTAACAACTAATATTTTTCGATATTACTAACAACTAATATTTATCTATAAAAATACGTAGAGTCCTGTGACTAATACCTTGACACCTAATAAATTGAGCACTGCCTTTGCACAAAAGTAGGAGCAAATTGCTTCCAATGAGTGCTTCTTTCGGTCGATTCTATCCTTCGCTTTACGAATGTATTCCAATGGATTTTCATAAATAGCTATATCGAACGGGAGGATTATGTATCCCATAATATTTCCCCATCTTACTTTTGATTTCTCTGCCATCATATCAGCTAGATCCTAATTACCACAATAATAGTCAGGACTTAATTATCCTATTTAAAGAAAAAACTATCAAGATAAATTAAAAAAATAATGGACTTTATATAATATTTCCAATTGGATCTTAATTATTCCACAACCACACTCACCTGTATTCCACCAACAGGTCTAATGTTAACAAGAATTGATGCCCTAAGGCGAATGTTCTTAAGGGCACTTGATCTCCCTTTGGCACCATTGAAATTTGCTTCCTGATCTGTTGGGGGTCAAGTTCCGAAAACAATTTATTCATATGTCATTTGTCTGGTGCAGATAATTTGCAGCATTCGTTAATGATACAAGTTTTAATAAAGTTGAATTGCAAGAAATATAGAACCTTACCATATGCTCGATTCAAATAGAGAGTGAGAGCTGCTTGTGTTACCCCCAACAAAACATCATTCACGGTCTAATTATCAACATTTAACAAAAGTGAGAAAAAAAAAAAATCAGTATCCAAATCATCTTTTCTTGAAGGAGAGTTGTGCATAAATACATAATTGGTTTTGTTTACAACATATCTATCAAGACCGTCTAAGATACAAGCCACAATAGGATTGATACTTTAAATTAAAATTATGTTTATATTCATTAACAACGTAAAATATGTAGAAATTATAAAAACTTAATGGTAAAACAAGTGAAAACAAAGTATGCAAAATAATTTGAAAGTAAGGGATAAAAAAAAGGGAAAGAGAAAGTAAATTACCGTTTGCATTTGATTCTTGATTAGCTTGATATCATCCATACTAACGGTGTGATTGACAAAGCGTTTGGTATTTAAGGCAACTCCAGGAGCACCTTTGAGAGGAGTTGGAGTGTCTCTAATGAAGAAGATGGTGAGAGTAAAAAGTAGCATATCGACGAGAGTGTGCCAAATGAGAAGTAGTCCCCACCAAATAGAGAAGAGCCATGAACGGTGGCGCTCGGAGTTTCTGTTTTTTGTAGGCACCGTTGGCAGTGCATGAGGGTCAGAGGTTTTGCGAGTGGCGGCAAGGAGGAGTGATATGAGAGAGGCACCATCACCCACCGAATGATGGATCCGAAATATAGCAACAGCTTCTGCATCTGAGGTTTTTATGTTGAGGAGGTGGAGTTCCCACAGGGGCTTCGAGAGGTCCAATGGGGTTTTGGTGAAATGGGAGATGTAATCTTCAACGAATCTATCTGGGTGTTCTATGTTAGAATCTATTTCGGGAACTATGATGTGGTTGTCTAAATTAACTGTTGTTGGGATCCATTTTCTTGTCCTTCCCTCCTTAACCTGAACAACAAACCACAAACAAGTAATTGTTTATTACCTCTTTTTATTTATTGTTTCACTCAAATCGACTTAAAAATAACCATTTTACTTACCTTGTTTATTTATTTTATATAAAATTTAAAATATCATAAAACATTTTAAAACTAATTATTGTTATTTATACATGTTTTCTTTTCATAAATATTAAATAACTCTTAGGCTCTACGTGTATAATAAAATTTAAAACGTCTAACACTTCTCTTTTCAAATGCTAGTTAAAATATGGTCATACTTCATATGTAAGGCCCAACTTCCTTTTTTTCTAATAACAAATCATGAAAAAAAAAATTTTCGTTTGTCATACAATGCTAAATCTTGATTTTACATCTAATAAGTATTACTACAAAAAAAATCTTTAATTAATGACTAAATAATTAATCACTATAGTGATCAATTTAGATATCAATTTATTAATTAAAAATTATTGATAACTAAAATAGTTTCAAAAAATTATAACTAGTCTCTAAATTGATAGCTAAAACAATTTATATTATGAATTGGTCTCTAAATTGGTCAGTAACATTAGTTATCATGGTTTTGGCTACAAAAAAAAATTACCTCTAAATTAGTATAATTAGAAAATTGGTTATTAAATTGGTCTTTAAATATATTTTAAAATCGGTCACTATTTAATAGTTTCATTGTAGTGTATTGTGATGCTCAAATGATATGCACATATATCTTACACGATCTTTGCACTTCACAAATATTTGTATGTTTATTCTATATGTTGCATGTCTTATGTTTGATCAAGAGGATTCTAACATCACATCAACAATCAATCTCTTAGAACATGAGCTAAACCTGATTTACTTCAACAACTCCCAAGTTTATGCTTTGTCAACTTGAAAAGGTCTATTTGCTTTGTAAATGACTTTCTACTTTTATGAATTCAAGTAATGACACCCTGTCCAATGGGAGATAACTACATTTAGCTAACAAGATGTTGCTTACTGAATAATCACATTTAATGCATATGCTTGGAGTTCATTTAATGCATCTTATAAGCATGCTCATCATATGTAAGGATGACAATCACATGAGTGTGAAGCTATTCAACAGCCAGAAATCGATTTGCAAATGGATATTTTCTTCTATGCATATATGAAGCCTTTCTTAAAGAAAAAGATTAAAAGAGTTCAATTTGCAAAATGTGATAAAATGTTGTCAAAAACTGCTTGAGCACTAAAATAACTTTATATAAGGACACTATTGTGTTTGCTTTAGTAAACTAGATGATAACATACCCCCTCGCCATGGTCAAGTACATTCAAGAAGAGATAAAGTCACTATGCAAGGTGAATTTCTATACATGTACCTTTTACCTTTGGTGGCCAAGGTGGAATTTTTAGGATTTTGTAGCTACACATTTTTTAGACACCTTTTCCTATAAATAAAGGTGTCTCACCTTTTCTAAAATTACTTTGAGATATGTAATGAAATGTTGCCAAAATTTTGTGTCATCATACTTGTCTCATAAGTCAAGGCTAGAGCATTCCATGTGGTCTCATCTAGCCACCCTTCTCTAAAGTTTGTTGGCACAAACAAGCTTGAAACAAGGAATTGATAAAGCCAAGTGCATGAAGATCTCATGTGATTGATGAAGATCGTTGAAGATTCACTTAAAGATTGTGTTTCTAGTGCATTAAATATGAAAATATTGTGTTAAATGTAATGATTAGGTGTTATATCATATTGGTAGACTATATGACATAGGTTAGATGTCTTGTTAGCCTTAGTGTGTCTTTTTAAATTTGTTAAAATGAGTTTTAACAGACTAAAAGGTTTGTAGTATATAGTTTCTGGTATGAATGCATTTAATCAGTTGAATTATTTTTTAATCGACTGATTTCACTTAAGTCTAGTGAAATCAGCCGACTGTACGAAAACTTCAACTGACTTATTTCATTTAAACCAAACTATATATGTTGCAATACACAACTACAGCGTGTAGATTGAAGATCTTGGTTGATCTTGGAGACATTTTGGCTTGTGAGTAGCTTGAAGAACACATGTATGGTTGGCTAGGGAGAGCCACCATCAGGTTTGGTTGTTCTTGTACCTCTGGTTTTTTTGTCTAACGTGATTTCAGGTCTATAAGTGTGATTCTTGTAGGGTGTGTGTCTAGATTTTTTTGTGAGTCAAAAATCTTGTAAGTTTCTTTGTTCAAAAGTGTAATCTTGGTGTGTGATTTGTAAAACTCTTGAATATAGTGGAAACCAAGCTCAGGTTGTCCTAGTAAACTGGATGTAGCTTTGTGATTGAGTGAACCACTATAAAAACAATTGTGCAATTCTCTTTCCCTTATCTCACTCACTTTGAATCACTTTAAAAACTCAAGAAAACCAAGTAATCCACTATTTGTTGTGTTTTAATGCGTTTTTGTGTAATCTGAGGTTGTATACTTGTTAGAAAAATATTGATTGGAACAAGTTTTGTACGTAAAAGATTGTTGTTTGAGTTAAATCTGTAAATTCTGTATTCTGAATAAATTCCCAGGATTTTAGCCGACTGATTTGAAATTTTAATCAACTATTACATAGCTCAAGAACAAATTAGTCTGCTATTTATTTTTTGACCAATTGAAAGTGTACTAGTCTGCAACTTTTAAATTCTAATTCTCTAGTCTATTTGATTTAATTGAAAGGGGTTTTATGCTTTCGAAAAAGTTTTAAACAGCTAATTCAACCCCCCCCCCCAACTTCATGGCTTAAATCACCATTTCAAAACTAACAATTGGTATCAGAGCAAGGTTCTTGAAATATATTCAAGTTTGATAAAATATATTTTGAAATGGCTGAAAATAAACTCTTTTTTGCTGAATGTGCCTCTATTCATAGACCACCCATGTTTTGTGGCATAAACTATCAGTTCTGATCACCCATGTTTTGTGGCATAAACTATCAATTATGGAAAATAAGAATGCAAATTTTCATTGAATCTATAGAGAAATGGATTTGGGATGCAATAGCTGATGGACCATAACCCCTAAATGTCTTGTTGAAAATAAGCAAGTGGACAAACCTTGGACTGAATGGACGGATGAAGAAAGAAGAAAAGCTCAATATGACTGCAATGCAAAGAATATCATCACTTCATCTTTGAATATGGATGAATTTTTTAGGGTCTCCCAATGTAAGAGTGCAAAGGAAATGTGGGATGTCCTAGAAGTTTCACATAAAGGGACGAATGAAGTGAAGAGAGCAAGGAAGCATGCCTTGATTCAAGAGTATGAGCTTTTCAAGATGCAAAAAGGAGAATGCATAACTAAAGTTCAAAAGGGGTTCACTCACATTGTCAACCATCTCATAGGTCTAGGCAAAGAATTTGACAAAGAGCAGCTAAACATCAAGTGCTAAAGTGTATTTATAGAAATTGGAAACCAAAGGTGACTGCCATCTCTGAATCTAAGGATTTATCCATCATCACCATAACTGCACTATTTGGCAAACTAAGAGAGCATGAGATTGAAATGTAAAGGCTAAGTGAGCTTGAGTCAAGTGAGAAAAAGGTAAAAACCATAGACTTGAAGGCTAGCTCCAAGAAGAGTGATGAAACCGAGGAAGAGGTAACTGAATCAAGTGATAATGAGAACTTGAATCTATTAGTCAAGAGGTTTGAGAAGTATCTCAAGAGGAAAGGCAACAAAGGTAATCAAAGGAGGTACATTTCTAAACAAAATGATTTAAGTTACATGCTAAAACCAATTCAACTTAAAAAAAATACATAGATTTATGTCGGACAAATGCATGGTGCTATGTAAATCTGTGTTTTCTTTTTCTGTTTAAATAGTGACAAATTTACATCGGAGAGTTGTTGTCTGACGTAAATTTACATCGAAAGTTATGTAGTCCAACATCTATTTATGTTAGAGATAACATTGTCTATCGTAAATTTACATTAAAGATAATGTTGTTTGACGTAAATTTATGTCAAAGATATTTTCTAATGTAAAACTATGTTATCTTCATTGACGAGTCAGACCTATACACTAGTGCAGAGAATAGATTTGGTCGTAGTTATTTTGGCCTTTTTACTGCGGGTTCATAACCAAGACATATCTTGGTGAGGTAAAAAAGGAGAGGTTTATGTCTCGGTTCATAACTGAGGCATATACGAAAATTATTGCCTCGGGTCTTACTTCAACCGAGACATAATAGACATCAAAAATTAAAAAAAAAATGCATTTTAGTTCGTGTTCTTTCATCTCATCCAAGTACATTTCCTCCACCATTGGCTTCTAAATCCAAACTCGAGCATTTATGAACCAATTTCAAACCTATTCCATTTCCAATTTTCAATACACAAAACACACATTCTAATAATCTTTGCAATGGTAAAAGGAGAAACTTTTACACAGTTGTTGAGTAAGCAACGTGCAAGCTTCATAGTGGAGAAGTTTCCTTTGCCCACAGTCTGACCTAGTTCATAATTTCTGACACGGGAATTTGTGTTGTTGTTGGTGCTACCCTCTAAGTGCTCCATCTTCTTCTAATAATAATATTTGGCTCGGGAATGTTCTTGGTGGAAGCATGTGTTTGTCGGAGTCCTTGGGGTAGCTGAAACCAAATAAGTTCAACAAGTTTCAAGGCAAAGAACCATGGAAATGGAAATGAAAAGTTTGAAAGATTGAATTTTGAAAGTGCTTATGGGTGGAGAAAGTGTTCAAAGAGCCAAGCACATAAGACAAAAACCTAGCACAATGCCTCCATCTACATACCATTCAATCCCGCGACAATGGAGGTGGCCCAACAACGCCTTGTTCAACGGCCAAACTGCGGCGGAGGGGTGAACGGAGTGGCTATGGCACAAAGTAGTGGAGTGGTTGGCACAGGGAGCGGTGGAGAGCCTGGCACACACGCGTTTCGCGTTGCAGAAGCAAGAAGAAGACGTTGAAGGAAGAAAGAAGAAGGTGCAGGAATAATGAACTGACTTGGGTTTTTTAACCCTAAAAAGCTCTATTGCCTCGGGTTATATATGACCGAAGCATAATGCTTTCATGCCTCGATTTAGTGGGACCCAAATCGTAAAAGTATGTGATCATTTTAAAATATTTATAGCGAGAAATTAAAAAATTTGAGAGAGATCTGTCTCATTTGTAATTATAATCGAGGCAATAACACCTATTCTGCCTCAGTTTTAAAGAGACTCAGGGCATAAAAGGTCACTTAAATTACAAAAATGTCACCGCATCATGATATGCCTCGTTTGCACCAGAATCGAGGCATATATGGCGTAGTCAAAACATAAAATTGCAATAGTGATATCAGATATAAAAAATTGAAAATAACAAATATAAAAGACCTTTGTTGATATTCTAAATAAGGTTCACATTTTCAATATTAATTAAGGAAAATTATTTTTTAACAAAGTTTGATTGACAAACTTTTGACAATGCACACGTGGCAGCACCTTAATGGATAAAAAAAAAAGTCTGATGTGACTTGAAAAAAGAAGAAAAAGATTTGGTGTGTGTTGAAAAATAAATTTTGTCAAACATTATAAAAAAAAGTTTGTCAAAATATCATAGTCCATTCATTAATTAATTATTATGAACCTTGAGTAAATTTATATGAAATAGAAAGTAAAAGGAAGGGCATTACACTCTAAGTTTATATGGCTATCTAATTAGTTATATTTTCTTTAAATAAATAATTATGAAAATAAAAGAATGTAAAATGAAATAATGTCCTTCCTAAAAGCATCCTTTATTTCAAAGTAATTATTTTTTAATATTTTAACAACATTAAATTCTAATATCGAGTATTTCAATTAACTTTTAATAAATAAAAGTTCGTTATTTATATTAAAATTTTAATTTTTAATACTTCTATCTTATGATTTCTGTAAGGGTATTTCCATTGTAAAAAATAATTTTTGAGAAACTATACTTTAGTACAAGGGCGGACCTTCTCTATGACACAATGGTCACCAAAAGATTTTTATTTTACTTTTTATATATATTTTTATATATTTTAAAATTATATTATATATATTATTATATTATTTATAATAAATTTGAAACAATTTCTCATTATATATATATATATATATATTATTTATTCATATATCTTTATTGTTTAAAAAATAAAATAAAAATCAATTTGATGGATGTTGATTAACAAAAAAATTAAGATTTTGTCTCTAACCATAAATTTTTTTCTCATTAAGTCATCAGTAAAGCATGACAATCAGAAAAAAAAAAAAGTAAAAGATAAATCCAAATTCAAAGATTGAAGAACAGAGATTTTGAAAATACATTATCACAATATCTCTCATGAATCAAGATTAATATTCTATTATCATTTATCTGTGTTAGATTTATGATTTTCATATTATGATATTCTTCCTCATTCAAGTTTTTTCCAAATTAGTATGAACCCTAATTATGATTTTGAGATTCTTTTATGAAATTGACATGAATCCTAGTTATATTTTCCCCCAAATTAATATAACCCTAAATTATGACATTTAAAAATTGTGTTTTTTGCTACATACTTAAAATTTGGAAGATTTTATGATATATTTTGAAATGCATTACAAATTCCACTATAGTGAATAACCTTAAATTGGAACATAAATTAGAATATTCATTATATGTGAATTCAATAAATTAAAAAGATTTAAAATCAGAAAATATATAATCATGGTATGAAAATAGTCTAAATACAGGAAAATAATTTTATAAAAAATATATAATTTGGTATCCTAAATATTTTGTCCAAGTTTCACCACTGCTTTGGTATTATTAGTTTAACTAGAAACATTTTAAATAATTTATAAACTAAATAAATTAGACACTAGTTTATTAGAGGAAAATTAAATTTCTGGAAATAAATAAAATTTTAATTTAATTTATAATCATTTTGAAGTCCAGATAAAAAAAACGCATATAAAACTTTTTAAATTAGACAGAGGTACAACAAAATTTAATTATTTTAATAAAGATCTAAAATTATAATCAATAATAATAATAATAATATGTTTTTGTCTAAAAATATAAAATTAACGTATAGAACAACATTTATATAGTGAACACTGGCTGGCAGAGTTTAGTGGTGTGTGAGGGGGCCAGGCCCGCTTAATATTTCTTCACAAATATATAAGTTAATATATAAAAAGATTTTTTTTATAATTTTAGTATATTTTATATATTTGATACTCTCCTAATCATAAGAAAAATATAGCAATTTAAAATATTTTTAAAAATCTGCTACTGATAATTGGCTAGTTTTATTAAAGAAATTTTAATGAAAAAAATAGTTTATATCACATCAATCATAAAAAGAAAAGGAAATTACATTAATTGATAATTTTATTGTCAGGAGAGTTTTATATTGTGAAAATAAATAAGAAAAATGTTTATTTTGAGTATAAATGATAAAATTAATGTAAAATACTGGATACAGACCAATCTACCTAAAAGGGAGAAGAAAAAAAAGATAGAACGAAATCATTTCAACAATTTATTAATTGTGAATCAAATGATTTGCACAAAATATTAGGAGAGGATATAAGTAATTACTAACCAGCTTGCTGGTGAATCTTGGATGCTTGAGCAGTGTTTGGCATAAACCTTCTCTAATAACCTCAGGATTGATCCTTGTCTTCGACCCCATGCTGGCAATCACGTAACAGTTCATAGATGCTTCAAGAAACAACTTCCCTACTGGACTCACTTCTTCATTTTCCCTTGATGCCATATTTTCTCTCTTTCTGCCACAAACTAATGCTTCCAATATGGAATGTGTGTTTGTTGTGTTCTCACCACCTTAAGACCATTGCGATTCTCAAACTCATTCTTCAATGTAATCAAAATACCTAAATCAGGAAATTTGGCAGGAAATACGGTCACACTGGACATATTTCAAACCAGTGGCAGTGTTTTGATTCTTACGAGGAACTAGAGCGTGTGAACTCTTAGACAGATGGCAAGATTTGATAGGTTGTTTGGATATTTTGAAATAAAAGTGAATTTTAAATTTAAATAAACTCTACCCTATCAACTTGTAAATAGTATTCTATCCACTTTTATTCGTAGTCAATTCGAGACTCCCAACAAGTTTTTAATCTAAATAAATTAATAATAACGTGATGAATAAAATAAATTACAATATGAGTGATACGTTATACGCATTATTCTAACCTTTTTATACAATACAAATAGTTTTAATAAAAAGAAAAGTAAAAAGACAATATATAAAATATATAAAACGAGAGATACCTTTGGGTATGGTTTAATTTTGAATGTGGGTGGCCAGAACCATGTGTGTCTGCGTCTGAAAAAGAAAGCTAATTTGAAACAACCATACATATTAAAGATGGAGTTTGGAGTTTCAAAGTTGTGGTTGCGATTGGATGAAGGAGAAATTAAAGATGAGAAAGAAACGCTTACAATTAATTTAAATCACTTGCAGTGGCACTTTGAGGACCAGGAAAAAAGGGTGATGATGGGAGAAACCAATCCATCAATGAAAATGAAACCCATGATTATTCCAAACTCTGCAACTCACATAGTGGAAGAACATCTTACAGAATTTACGCAATTGTTTATGGGAAAGTCTAAAGAGGACAAACATAGTTGACTAAGTCATGCAAATAATTCAGATTTTAATACTTTAACCAGCTAATCTCTCCGCAGACTTGTAATATATAAACTAGTCTAATATTTGACTTTTACCATATTACTCAATTTAATTTCTTTTATTTAAAATAAGACATTTTCGATATATAATTTATAGTCAACAAATTGTTTATACATCATTGGGAAGATAGAAATAAAATTTCTATCACTATCAGACTCAAAGGAGAAATTTTAAAAGAACTAATCACTACAATCTTCAAAGCATGAATTTTTCGATACTTACTTTCTTTATCAAATGTATTTTATGTCTACTCTCTTTGGGTTATAGCTTTTTTCGTAAATTTATGCCATAAAAAATTCAATGTACCGGTTTAGGGAGTTCAACACGGTGAATAGGATATGTGTAGTTCTCCCGTACCCTACCTGCTAGATAAATATATATCCGTCTCGTACTCGTATTTATATCTGTCGGGTATATATTATGTGAGTATCCACATAATTTTTTAATATCCACGGATATCCATGCGTACTCGCGGGTATTTACAAAAAAATAAAAAATATATATATTTAATAATATATTTTTGTTCTGGTTCAGAAAAATACTAGATAATTCTTTGCCAAAACAAAGAGAAAGTGTTTCAGACTTATTTAGGTCAAAAACCTTCCATCCCTTGACCATGAGAGTAATCTTCTTATTTATAGAATAATCAGTTACAAATACTAGATTCTACAAATAATACAAAATAAAATTATCTTTTTCCCCTAAAATATCTCTAAATATAATAACAACCTTTATTAATCCCCTAAATCCCGCCAAACACGGAATTCAATTCAGTTACTATTCTCCCCCTCGGTGATACCCCGATCTGCTACTCCCGATCTGCCATATGCCAAAAATCTATCTTGCCCAACAAAATTCTCTTAACTATCATCTCGGCATAAAACCAAACCGCTTTCTCTGCACCAGTACACAACTCTTCAACTTCTGCACTTTCTCGTCTCCAGAACGAGGAGAGCAGAATCCACTTCCCGTAAAATCATAATTGTTCCCTGCATTTTCGCAACCACGTGTAACTCATCCAACGGTCCTATTTTCCCCTCCTTTTTGAATATCAAACGTCATTCATCTCCCTCTTTAACCTACGCAACCCCAACCATCCCTTCATTACACTCACGCTCCCTCCACTCCCACCTATCCTTTCTCAACCGCCATTTCCTTTATCCAGGTATTTCTTCTTTCTCCTTCAAATTTCATGCTTGTCCCCTTGCTCCCTTTACTTGTTTCTTATGCATTATTCCTTTTTTTGTACTATGTTTTAACTTTGCAATTGTATTTTCCTCCTTCCCTGATTATCCATAGCTTACTCTGAAAAAACCCTTACCACACCGCCACTATAACCGCCCTCCATGAATACCCACTATAATGTCCTCTATTCCTGGGCCCCTCTGGCCTTACGCAGGGAAACCTCATCCATGACTACCCTCACTAGGATTAGGGCTTTCAGACGCCACCAAACCTTGTGTAAAAGCAATGAAACTGATGTAACCGTTATTGCCTACGATGGTGATGAACCTATTTGTAGAGATGGCAATTTATTTCCCATTTCCCCTCAAAAATTTACTTATATGTATGTTACTTTATTTGAGAAGCTAGGTTTACGACTCCCCTTCAATACCTTCGAAAAAGAACTCCTCACCATTCTGAACATTTCTCCATGCCAACTACACCCTAACAGTTGGGCTTTATTCGCGCCTTCCAAATTCTATGCACCCACTTCGGAATTACTCCCTCAAGCAACATGTTTCTTTACTTCTTCGAATTACGAGCTCCCCATAAACAACTATTGGCCTCCCTTAGTGGAGTTAGTGGTCGAGCTCTCCTAACCTTATACAACTCTTCTTACAAGGGTTTTAAGGGTATTTTCATAAAAATAGTCGCCCCCGATCACAGCCCTTCCCTCCTAGAAGGCTTCCCCTTATATTGGTGCCAATCGCCCAACCTTCAATCCCCTCGGCAATTAGAAGACCTGGACCCTTCTGAGAAAAAAGATTGCTTGATGCTGGAACAACTGGATGTTATTTTTGATACTCAAAAATTATTAGAGCTGGAATTTCGAGTGGTGGATCTAAAATTCCACATCGGTACTTACTTTACTATTGTCCTTTTATTATTTTGCACTTAATATCATCTCCCTTTTAACCAATTCTACCTATTTTTGCAGAGAGTCTAATGGCAATGTCTCATGAAGATATGCTAAAACGAGCTCGCCAACTCAAGAAGCAAAAAACAACAACACCCGACACTAGTCCTTCTGCACCCCCTCCTCGTATCGAACTTCATGAAGAGACATCGGAACCCGATCTTGAGCCCCTGACCCGAAAATTCAAATCTCGAGGCAAAAAGGTAATTGAAGCCACCTCGCAACATTCAACCTCGCAAATTTAGTTGGCTCCTCATCAGACAGTGGACGACACCGAGATGAGCTTTTGGCACCCCTAGTTCCTTCATTCTCAGCATGGTCGGAAGCACAACTATCTCCGTCACGATGTCAACCTGTTAAGGACCCAAGACCTCAAAACTCTGCACGAGAGCATCCTAGCTAATCTCCATAAAGCCGAAGCATCCAACTTCATGTTGATGGACCAATTCAACCTCCTATCCACTCAAAAATCCTTTGACTCAGAACAAAAAGAGCAAGCCTTGGTGCTTTCCCAAACCGAAACCTCTCGTCTGACCACTGAAGTTGCCGAGCTGACGAACCAAGTAAAGAAAAAGGACGAATTGCTTGCTGATTTACATAACCAACTAAAAACTCTAGAAGCCGAGAAGAAAAGTTGGGTTCTCAAAGAGAAAGATCTTCTTAACAGCTCAGAACTTCTCAAAGACCAAATCGGTTCCTCCCTGAACATGGGATTCCAACTCGCCCTTGATCAAGTCTGTGTTCTCTGCCCCGATGCAGATTTATCTCCAACGGACATCTCTAAATCCGTGGTCAACGGACAACTGGTGGATGCTGACGACTGAGACTCCATATTTTGTATCTCAGATTACTTTTTGTATCACCTTTTGAACCTGGCTTTTATATTTTGCTACTTCTCACTAGACTATTTATTTAACATCGCAAACAAATATTCTCAACGTTTTAGTATTTAGCTTTATTTCTCCAGATCTTACTGTTAAGTCTCTCGCTTATTTCTTTCCTTGAACTTTCAACTTGATAATAAAAAATTACCAACTTCTAAATCGTACAACCAATCTTAATTTAACCAACTCTTAAATAATCTTGATTGCTAACTGTTCTAAACTACACCCTTAACCGATTTCAATGCCATATAATCTTGATTACAAACCAAGCTCTCGGTCATAACAGTTTAGCCAGTCCCTCCTAGCGAATATCTACACTCCTACTAGCTCTGACCTCAGTTATAAACTGAGCTCTTAGCCAATTTCTTCTAACCAATTTCTACACTTCCACTACCATATGTCTCGGTAATAAACCGAGCTCTCAGTCATCCCAATTTAGTCAATCTCTTCTAGCCAATATCTACACTTCTACTACCTTTGACCTCGGTTATAAACCGAGCTCTCAGTCACACCAGTTTAGCCAATCTCTCCTAGCCAATATCTACACTCCTACTAGCTCTGACCTCGGTTATAAACCGAGCTCTTAGCCAATTTCTTCTAACCAATTTCTACACTTCCACTACCATTTGTCTCGGTAATAAACTGAGCTCTCAGTCATCCCAATTTAGCCAATTTCTATACTTCTTCTAAACCTCAAGCAACTCGGCTTGGAATAGAACACAAAGGCTCTTTTAAACCTCAAGCAAATCGACTTGGAATAGAACACAAAGGCTCTTTTAAACCTCAAGCAAATCAGCTTGGAATAGAACACAAAGGCTCTTTTAAACCTCAAGCAACTCGGCTTGGAATAGAACGCAAAGGCTCTTTTAAACCTCAAGCAACTCGGCTTGGAATAGAAAAGTAACGCTGAATAACATTATATTTGAAAAATTAAAACAAAGAAAAACATCTCTATAGAACAAAACAATTTAACTAAAGTAAAAACGTAAATTTGCCGCATTCCATGTTCGTGGTATTTCCTTTCCCTCTAATGTCTCCAATTTGTAAGCTCCTTCCCTCAACACTTTTTTAACACGATAAGGCCCGGTCCACTTTGGCGCCAACTTACTATCCATCTGAATTAACTGTGCCTTCCTTAGTACCAAATCTTGTGCCTGGAAACTCCGAGGTATTACCTTAGTCTTGTAACTTCTTTCTAACCTCCTCTTCATGGCTTCACCCGAAATCTGGGCCAAGTCCCTTACTTCATCTATAACATCTAGGTTTGCCCGCAACCCAACCTCAAAAACCTCCTCATCAAACAACCTTACTCTTTCCGTGTTTTCTATGATTTCTATCGGGATCATTGTGTCTGTGCCGTATACCAAGGTAAATGGAGTCTCTCGAGTAGACGTTTGAGGTGTGGTATGGTATGCCTATAACACTCGGTGTATCTCATTTGGCCATTCTCCTTTTGTTGCCATCAATCTTCGTCTCACACCCCTTAATATCACTTTATTAGCCGCTTCCGCTTGACCATTCGTTTGAGGATGCTCCACTGAAGAGAAAACCTGCTTAATCTCAACTTCATCGCATAATTGCCTCACCTGTGAGCATGCAAACTGAGTTCCATTGTCTGAAATAATTCGGCGTGGAACACCAAATCGGCATATTATATTCTTCCAGATAAATTCCCGAACCCGACTACCCAAAATCACAGCAACCGGCTTGGCTTCAATCCACTTTGTAAAATATTCTACAACAACAATAAAAAACTTGAGTTGTCTCACCCCTTTAGAAAACGGACCCAAAATGTCTATTCCCCAAGTGTGAAAGGGCCAAGGTGTATTAATAGAATGCAACACCTCTGGTGGCGCATGGCTCCAGTCAGCATGTTTCTGACACGACTCACATTTCATGACATACTCCATACAGTCATTCTTCATAGTGGGCCAAAAGAACCCACCCCGCACTATCCGCAACATCAATGCTCTCCCTCCCACGTGACTTCCACAAATGCCCTCATGGAGTTCGACCATGAGCCGAAATGCCTCCCTCCTACCTACGCAAATCATCAAGGGTCTGGAAAATCCATACCTAAACAAATGGCCATCGATCAGTGTATATCGACTTGAGTTTTTCTTTATTTTTCGCGCCTCATTCACATCCTCAAGTAACTTGTTATCCGCAATATAGCTTTTTAAAGGTGTCATCCAAGATTCTTCAGCCATCAAGATCTCCAAGACCTGATGTTTCTCCCACATATCTACCCGAGGAGCTACCAATGTTTCTCTTATCACCGATTTATGTTGCCCTGGTTTTGAACAACTAGCTAACTTGGATAATAAATCAGCTCGGCAATTTTGCTCTCTCGGAACATGCACAAATTCAAAGAGAACAAAATTTTTTGCAATAGATTGGACCACCTCTAAATATTTAGCTAACTACGGATCACGAGCCTGGAACTCTCCGGTCACTTGCCCTACTACTAATGCGGAATCACTTTTGACTAATAACCTAGTGATACCCATTTCTTTAGCTAAAAGCATCCATGCTATCAAAGCTTCTTATTCTGCTTGATTGTTACTAGCTTTGAAAGCAAATCTCAAAGATTGTTCAATCAAAACTCCCTCTATTCCTTCTAATACTATAGCAGCACCACTTTCTCTCAAATTAGAAGCCCCGTCCACTGATAAAATCTATGATATCTCCTTAACGTGTCGATCAGCGACAGGTGGTTCAGATAACTCTACTAAAAAATCAGCTAAAAATTGAGCTTTGATTGGTCCTCGTGATTCATATTGTATTCCATACTCCGAGAGCTCTATTGTCCATTTAACCAACCTGCCTGATATGTCAGGTTTTTGCAGTATGTACTTGATCGACAAATCCGTCATAACCTTGACACTATGATTTTGGAAATAATGTCTTAAATGCCGAGTCGATACCACTATAGCTAATGCAGCCTTCTCGATAGTCGGGTATCTTACCTCAGCACCATGAAGTACCTTGCTTACGAAATACACAAGCTTTTGATCCCCGCCAGACTCTCGTACCAATACCGATCTAACTGCATACTCGGTCACCGAGATATATAACGCTAGATCAGCGCCCTTCTCGGGTTTGCATAATACCGGTGGTTTACTTAGATATTCCTTTAGCTTTTGAAAAGCTTCCTCGCATTGATCGGTCCATTGAAACTTTTCATTTTTCTTCAAGCATTGGAAGTAGGGAAAACCTTGATCTCCACTTTTAGCAAGAAAACGGGATAAAGCTGCCATCCTTCCTGTCAACCTCTGTACCTCTTTAACATTGCTTGGACTCCTCATATTTATGATAGCTGCACACTTGTCCGGATTAGCTTCTATTCCCCTTTCGGTGAGTAAGAAACCCAGAAACTTCCCTGCCTTAACCCCAAAAACACACTTCTCGGGGTTAAGTTTGAGCCTGTATTTGTTAATCATGACAAATAATTCCTCCAGATCTCCCTGATGCCTTTTTTCCTCTACCGAGGTGACTACCATATCATCAACATACGCATGCACATTCCTCCCTAACATGGACACCAAAATTCGATCCATTAGCCTTTGGTATGTAGCTCCTGCGTTTTTTAACCCAAAAGGCATTACTCGATAACAATAATTAGTCGTTCCTCCCATGAATGTTGTCTTATCTTCATCTAATGAATGCATTTTTATCTGGTTATAGCCTGAATAAGCATCCAAGAAGCTTAACAAAGCACAACCTGATGCACTATCAACCAACACATCTATATTAGGCAAAGGATACTAATCCTTTGGGCATGCATTGTTTAGGTCAGTGAAATCAACACACATTCTCCACTTTCCATTAGACTTTTTTACCATCACCACATTTGCTAACCAAGTCGGATATTGTATTTCCCGGATATGAGCCGCTTCTAACAGCTTACGTACCTCCTCGGCAGCAGCTTGAGCACGATCCCCACTCAACCGTTTACGCCTCTAAACTTTAGGTTTAGCCGAAGGGTTAATGTTGAGTTTATGGCATAAAAAATCGGGATCTGTTCCCGTCATATCTGCTACACTCCAAGCAAATGAAGAAAGGTTATTCTTCAGTACTTGTACAAGTTGTTTCTCTTGTTACAAACTCAAATCCCCTTCAATCCTTAATTTCTTGCCCTCTATGAATATTTCTTTTATCTCTCCCACGGGCTGAGGTATTCTCTCAGAATGTACTAGTCTAGGATCTAACTCGGGATCTATGACTACCTCCGTTGTGCTGACTGAATACGCAACTTTTCTTCTTGACCTTAGGCTGTCTTCATAACATTTGCGAGCCACTTCTTGATTTACCGATAAAGTGAGCACTTTCCCATCATCGGTAGGAAACTTCATTTTCAAATGAACCATCGATATCACGGCTCCCAATTTATTGATAGAAGGCCTTCCTAGCAGCAAGTTGTATGATGAAGGTGCATTGACAACTATATAACATATAAATATAGTTTTGGCATCTTCTTTGTCTCTAAAAGTCGTTCGAAGATCGACATACCCTTTAACTTCCACCTGATCTCCCGAGAAACCAGCAAGTACTCCATCAAAAGGCCTTAATTGGTCTGTCGGTATTTGTAGCCCTACATAGGTGTTCCAGAACATCACATCTACCGAACTCCCTTGATCAACCAACACTCTATGAACATTCCTTCCCATCATGATAACAGATAATACTATAGGATCATCTTCGTGTGGAACTACTCCTTTTAGATCTTCACTTGAAAACACAATGTTCGAAACTTTCTTCGGCCTTTCGATTTTGGCCGTGGTCATGACACTCCTTACATATCTTTTCCTAGCTGAGCTGGTATGTCCTCCTCCCGCGAAACCTCCTACTGTCGTGTTGAAATCCCCCAGGACAGGTGTTTCATGCAAATCGGAGACCGGATGAGTTCTAGATGGTTCCACATTTGTATTAGCTTTTATATATTTCCCCATGAGTCCCCTATTTGCCAACACGGAGAGTTGGTTATTTAAAGCGTAACACGAATTTGTGTCATGACCTCCAACCTGATGAATATTACACCAAGCGTTCGGTCTGTTTCTGAGTGTTCTCCCTGTATTATTGGGATAGCGCAAATGTTTAGATATTTCCACACATTCTAATATTTTGACTGGAGTCAATCTGAAATCAGGGATTCTTCGAGTTCGGTGATACTCGGTCCTTTGCTGTGCTACATAAGGGACGAACCGGCGATCCGTCCTAGTCTGAGGTGGAGTCCTTTCTCTTTGAAAAGTTTTAATATCTCATTCACTCTTGGTATGGGTCAATGTTCTCTTATCTCCTACTTTTTTATGACGCATGGCCTCTTCAGTCTCTATCTCCACCGCTGCTCTTTGCCTTATCTCCATTAAGGTCTTTGGAGGGATCCGATACAAGGATTCACTGAAGGAACTGGCTCGGAGCCCCTTCACAAAGGCTTTTACAAGTAAGCCCTCGTTAAGATCGACTACTCTCATGCTAATATTGGTGAAGCGATTGAGAAACTGTTTCAATGATTCTTCAGCATACTGTCGTATGTCAAACATGTCTGCCATCTCCACTGGTTTGGCCCTATTAGCCGAAAATCTTTCCAGGAAAACACGTTTGAATTCGGCAAACGAGTTGATTGAGGAGCTCGGAATAGTGTTGAACCATTCAAGAGTGATTTCGGCTAGCGTGCCCACAAACATTTTACAACGTATTGCGTCGTTCCCCCCCTGATATCAACATCCGGGCCTGAAACGCTTTTAAATGTAACTCTGGATCAGAGCTTCCTGTGAAGGGTGCGATCTTTGGGATCACGAAATTCTGTGGAATCGACTCCTCCATGATCGTATTTGCCAGAGGGTTGGCGTCGCTAACCTCGGGATTCAACCGACTGGCATATCGGTAACCAATCCTGGTGGCCTCTAGTCTGTTTTGCATCTCTTTGTTTGCCTTCCGTAGTTGTTCCTGTTGTCGAAGTGCATCTTTTAGGCATCGGTGTGTTTCTTCAGCCTCTTTGCGTAGTCTGTCTCTCTCCCCCAAAGCCTCTTCCCGAAGAGCCTGTAAATCTTCCTCTACTTTCTTACGGGTTTCCTCCCTCTCTTTTTCTAACTAAATTTGGTCAGCCTCTACTTTCAGTTTAATCTCCTCATTCTGTCGTTGCAGCTCCAAAATACTTTGCATTATATGCTGCCTAGTTGGCCCTTCACGTGCCGCACCTCTGCCTCTGTTCATCCTCAATTTTGTCTCTGTCTGCTCGTTCTTTGAGTGGGGTCAGGATCGAGTTTTACCGGTCCCCACGGTGGGCGCCAATGTTCTGGTTCAGAAAAATACTAGATAATTCTTCGCCAAAACAAAGAGAAAGTGTTTGAGACTTATTTAGGTCAAAAACCTTCCATCCCTTGACCATGGGAGTAATCTTCTTATTTATAGAATAATCAGTTACAAATACTAGATTCTACAAATAATACAAAATAAAATTATCTTTTTCCCCTAAAATATCTCTAAATATAATAACAACCTTTATTAATCCCCTAAATCCCGCCAAACGCGGAATTCAATTCAGTTACTATTCTCCCCCTCGGTGATACCCCGATCTGCTACTCCTGATCTACCATATGCTAAAAATCTATCTTGCCCAACTAAATTCTCTTAACTATCATCTCAGCATAAAACCGAACCGCTTTCTCTAGACCAGTACAATTTTAATTGCAAATTCAAATAAAATACAATACGTAATATTCATAAATTTTAAAACAAAGTCCAAATAACTCATTCAAATAGTGTTGAATAATAGTTTACAAAGAAATGAACTTTTTTTAAAACTAATTGATAAAAAATAACTCATTCAAAATCAATATGTTAATATTTTAATCATATTTTTTTTATTTTTTTTAATTTAAATTCCAGTATAGCAGGTACAGGTATCCACGGGTACGGATACTATGATACTCGTATCCGCCCCGTTAACATGCGGGTATTAAAAATACGCGTACCCGTTACCCGCGAATATCCATTTACAATATTTATTTCCTGTAAGGCCCATTTTTTTCTCCCCTAATGTTTTAAGGGCTGGCCTTAAATCCGTTTGGCCTAAGGGCTGGCCCATAGGGTGCTAAGGCCTCTAAAGTTGCCAGAGTCTCCCATTCAGCTTTCACTTTTGCAAACAACCCCCTCATACGGTCTCTTTTCTTTTTCAAAAGCTCTGCTAGGGTTTCGAGATCCATTCATCTCCAAGCAAGTTCGACTCATTTTCCACCCACGTAAGTTGATTCTTCTCCGTATCTCCCTTACTTTTAACTATGTAGTCGTATTTCTACCTAGGGTTCACATTGGTAACCCGTCTTGGACCTGCTCCGCTGTTTCAGCTCTCGAGTCCATTCTTAGAGTTGCGATGCTCACTATTTAGCGTCAAAGTGCTCTTTCTAGCTATTTCCAAGTAAGGGAAGCTAGGGTTTCAAGTTTTAAATTATTTTGGGCCTGTTTGTGAGTCTGCTTGGTGTTTGAATGGACTGTATGTTGTTGTGAGCATGTGGGATGCCTTGTGTTGTTATTTGGATATGAAAATGTGGCTGTGCAGGGAGAACAGTGACGAGATCTAATACTCTCACCCAAGCGAGCCTGTCTCGCCTAGGCGAGACTTGCAGAAGCAGGCTAGGTTCGCACTCGAGCTCTCGCTCAGGTGGAGAGCTCTCATTTGAGTGAGGCGACATCTCGCTCAAGCGAGAAGGGCTCGCCTAAGTGAGAACGCATGGGAGCCTAGCATGTCGCTGCACTTTTAGTCCAGATGAGGAACCTCACCTTTGGGCGAGGGGTGGTGTCGCTCAGGCGAGATGGCCTCGCCTCAGCGAGCGTGCGAAAAACCTCCCAAGGCTTCTATCGCGATCTCGCCTAAGCGAGAGTCTACAGCTTGAGCGAGAAGACTCCTCTCTCCTAAGCGAGATCTGTTGCAGGCCACGTTGTTTCTTCGCTTGGTTGTTATGGATGGTTTTGGATTGATTGATTTACTCTATTTAAAGTATGAGGCTTGTGAATTTGCATGGAATATTTGTGGTTAGAGTCGATTGACTCTTGTGATGAGAGTAGCAGAAGGCCTGAAACCCATTTAAGGGCTAACCTTGTGTGTGTGGATTGAGACATTGTAACACTTAGCTCGGGGGAGAGCATCTCGGTAGAGCAAGGAATGTCCACCACAAGTGCAAGCATCCGCTGAATCCGACTAATTATATGTATCCAGATGAGTCGAGTCTGAGTCTTACTATATTGTTTGCAAGTCATAACATGATTGGTTGGCTTATGCATCTTGGACTGTGGAAATTGCTTGTAATAGTATGATCAACTATTTTCTACTCTAGCTTACCCTTTTGCTTGTTTGATTGATTTGTGTGTGGTCCTTCTCCTTTTGCGATGATCATCAATTTATTGATGGGAGTAGATGCGAGAGGTACTCAAGGTCAACAGGGAAGGAATGATTCCGCTACTTAGCTCCTTTGGGATGGTCTCCGTTTCTTCGAGTTTTATTTATGGCCATGGGCCATGTATTACCTTGTTTTTGAGTATTAAGCGTTTATTGTCAATTATTGCACTTGGTTTTGTATTGGCATCTTCGTGTGTCTCGGTTTCCTCTGAGTACTTTTGGATAGTTATATGGAGTGACGTCATACTCCGAATCTTCGCTCATTATATTATATTGTGTGACGTTTTCATTTAATTGAGTTTAATTATTAAATGCAGCGTTACATTTCCTACCCATTATAGATTTTATTCGTGAATACCCGCAGATATGATTTTTTTTGACATCCCTATACTCGTCCCAAATAATTAAATTAAAGGATCATTAAAGAAATTATAGACTTGTAACATGACTGGTCTATTAAGAAATTGTGGTTTTTTTTTATGATAAAAAAATACCTTATAGCAAAAGAGTAATTAGTCAGAATTTCAGCAATCCTTTTTTGTTTTTCAAAGGCATGTTTCCACCTACAAATTTCTAACCTAGAGGAAAAGCTTTCTTCTTATAACACAACTTTTCAATATTTTTTCATGAGGGTTGATTTAATTTAATTTTAAAGAACCCCTACATCCTATCGTTTTGCATTGTTGGTGTATACCTATCCACACCCAAATTAGTTTTATTTCCTGTTAATGGCCACACCGAAGTTATGACCTTTTCTTGTTTTTATTTATTTCATACCCATATCAAACTTAGAATCCTTTCTTATGTTTTTGCTCAGACCAAACTTATAATCCATTTCTATGTTTTTGGGTGCTTTTATCCATACCAAACCCAAAACAATTTATATTATATATGTATACTTTTCACTAATTGCTTTTATCCATATCTTAACACTAAATAAGTTCATATTTGACATCACTCCCATAACATAAAGATTTTATTAAAAAAAAATGGAAAAACATGGGAGATTATCCTAAATTCATAATAAAAATATATCGTACACATAGGCAAAAATACCTACTATGAAAAAAAAAAAATTAAGTACATATAATGAAAAAAAAGTAAACTAATGCCATACTTTAAGAAAACTGAAATTCAATAATTAAATTCCTCGATATATTATGAGATTTACACTAGAAGAAATATTGATATTGTCGACGACCATAATTCTTTGGTAATACTTAAAATTCATCGATAAATCAAAATTAACGACGACATACCGATGGTTAAAAATTTGTTGTAAAATCCTCATCGGTAAAATTTACCAATGGAATAGGAATTTCATTAATTAACAATAGAAAAATTTATCACTAAAATCTTCTAGTAATTACTGATGAAAAAATTTGTCGATAAAATTCACTAATAAATATTATGATCTAGTTCGTTTTCTGTTAGCAAAATATTTTGTAGGAAATACTTGCGAATTTTGTAATTTTGTAAAAAATAATTATTTACGAAAAAATTATCTGCCAATTAAAGTTTTTAGAAAAAAAAATATTTTTTTTTACAGATTTGCAAAAAATGTCATATAATATAAAAAATTCTAGTACTGTTTCCCTTTGGTTTAATATGATTTACGATAAAAATCTAGATGTGTCTACAATGATGTTATATTTTGCTTTAGTAATAATATGCAATATTTAATAAAATAATTTAATGCAAAAATTGTAGAAATAAAATTCTAACACTGCAAAAGTAAACAATGCATATATATATATATATATATATATATATATATATATATATATATATATATATATATATATGACATTTTATTTAAGTCTTTCTCATGTATTTTAGATGTTAATAAACATAGGTACTCAAATCGGTAGCAGTGTATTTATTACAGTTTGCGATCCCAACATTCAAAACCTAAATCTAGATTGAAAAATAAACAAATAATGGTTTAAAACTGCCTCACAATCTCAAATCCTACTCTAAAGATGTTGTTAGCTATAAGAAAATATTTTATCAATAACTAATTTTAACAATCAAAAGCTTTTAATAATTATAATAATTAATTTAAATATTAATTTATAAAATAAAATATTATTAGTTATTAAAATAGTTATTATTGTTAATAAAAAATTATAATTAGTCACTAAAATGATTTTTAAAATTAACTACTATAATTTTGAGTCTCAAAAGAAATTGGTCAAAAATTAGGTAACTAAGTTTTAGCTACCAAAATAACTTAGTTACTAGATTGGTCTCTAATTAATTAGTGACCAATTATAATTTTTTTATTTATAATAGTGACTATTTTAATAATAAATAATTTTAAATTTTGTAAATTGGTATTTAAATTGATCATTATAGTAACTAACAACTTTTGATTATTAAAATTGATTATTAAAATTGATTATTAATGAGACATTTTCTTATAATGACGGTAAAATAGATTACAATATAACATATAGCTCATACCTAACTACTTTATTTACAACTAGCTCAAGACCTTAATTTATATAATGATTTGTGTTGGACTAGGTGGAAGTATTTGAAGAACTATTTCTCTGAAGATTGTGAAGATTCGTAATGATGCACAAAGACTTAAAAATCTCGTAGGATACCTTTGTAAGTTTTCCGTTACTTGATATTACATTGCAATTAGAAAGAATTAGAGGTTCTTTTTGTGATAGACAATTTTCTAATTGATGAAAAAGTTTCTTTAATATTTTAAAATTATTACTAATCACGAAATTTATAACAACGGTTAAAAGAGGTTTTTAAAAACGATTCTGAATGACACTAATTTTAAAGGTTTTAACCACAATATTTTGCTTAAACTATCGTTTTTAATTAGATTTTTAACGATAGACAAATGTGGAACTGTCATCTAAAAGAAACAACTTGATCATGTAGAGTTTATAAAACAACAACGAATTTAAGCCAAATCTTCATTGTTAAAAAAACCCAAGAACGATGACATATATAGTCTCAAAAGGTCATCGCAAGTGCATTTTTTATTTTAGGTCAAAATATTTTTTTTGTCTCAATTTTCGTTAAATTTTTTTAAATAAGTCCTAATTTTGGTTTCGTGTTCAAATAGGTCCCAATTTTCGTCAATTTTATTCAATTGGGTCCTTTTTTGCTAACACCGTTTAATCATTAACGGTCATGAACAGTGACTGTCACGTGTCATTTTCGTGGTTTTTTTTTAATTTTTATTTTAATTTATTTTATTTTTTTTAAATGTACATGTGTCAACCCAATAGCATGTCATGTGTCACTTCGTGGTTTTTTTGAATTTTTTTAAAATATTTTTTAAATGTCCGCGTGTCAACTCAGTAGCATGCCATGTGTCAAAGTCAATGTTCTATATTTAATTTGGTCCTTATATTTGTTATTTTTTTTAATTGAGTCCCAATTTTTGTTAAAATTAACCAATTTGGTCCCTCTTCAAATTGAAACCAAATTTAATTTTTATATTAAAATTTACATTTTTTATTAAATATTTTTTATATAATATATTAAAATTCACATCATTATAACTTTGATATAAAAATTAAATTTGATCACATCTTCGATAGGGACCAAATTGATTAATGTTAACAAAAATTGGGACTAAATTGAACAAAAGTAACAAATATAGGGACCAAATTGAATATAGAACATTGACTTTGACACGTATACGTTACTGGGTTGATACGTGGACATTTAAAAAAATTTAAAAACAAAATCAAAAAAATTCAAAACAATTCAAAAAGATTCAAAAATTAAAAAAAAAATCCAAAAACTAAAGAGATTAATGAATCCAAAAACCAAATGTGTATATAAAACGTAGTAAATCTATACAATATTCCAAAACAAAATAAAATGTCTAAATAATATAGTCTATCATCTACCGTGGCGGATCTTGACCAAAATTTATGGGGGAGCCAAAATAATATGCTTAAAATTTACATATTTAATATTATTGTCACTCATTCAATAAAAATGAATAATATTCTAGTATAGCTATAACTATAAAACAAATTACACTATCTAACAGATTGTCTGTCGTTTTTTTATATTCTTGAACTTATCAAATAATTTAATCATAATTAAATTTTTCAGATATTCTTTTATCAATATAAATAATTACATTATCTGCAAAATATTCATTTTCTATTTTTCTAATTTGCACATATCGATTTAAAAGTCGCAATTCATTTCATTGTTATGCGATGAGCAACCATATTGTCATGTTTTGATCTTCACTCATCTTTTATCAATTCTAAAAAATGAATTTATTCTTTTGTTTTTTCATCAATATATCTATTTAAAAAACAAGTTTAACACTAAAAAATAATTTATCCTAATATAATCAATAATTAAGAGACATAATTACTAACAAAAATTATAATAATCAATTCACTATCAAATGAGACAAAAGAAAATTACTTTTTTTCTTTTGTGGGAACGTAACAAAAAAAAATCAGATAAGGGTAAAAGATAAATACAACATGTGAAAAAATAAAAAGACAATGAAAATAAAAAATAAAAAATATCTAATATTATTATATTTGATTTTATATTTTATTATTTATTAACATTAAATGTTATATCCTATAAAAAAAATAAAAAATACATATTATTTAAAAATTTAAAAACATAAATAGTTTAACAAATTTTAAACATATATAATTTAAAAAAAAGTTAAAAAATTATGAAAAAGTTGGGGGCCGTGGCGCCACCTGCTCCAACAATGATCCGCCGCTGTCACAAGGTGGTGTGCATGTTTATAAAATATTTTGCTCTAGTTATTCTAACATATTCCAATGCTTCTGAGTTGAATGGTTGTGTCATTGCAAAACTATACCGTCAACATATATAGTTTCCGGTATTTAACCTTGATTTTAGTTCTACTTACTACTTTAAAGTTGTAGGAATTAGTTTAAATATATTTTCTTTTACTGTTTTGAAGGTAGCGTAAAATCTTGTCTTTTTTTTTTTCTTTTTTTAGAACATTTTTTTTTGGTTTTCGTAGGCAGATTTTGATTCCTTTGCTTTTTTTTAGTAACTAGCATAGTTTTCGATTGTCTTTTATCATTTAAAACATGTTTAGACAGCTACATTACATTATGATTTACTAATTTGGTACAATTTTCCATTTTAGCCTATTTTATCCTATTTTTGCTTATATTTTACGTTCTAAGTAATCATATTTTGAGTTTCTTGTTATTTTCGAATTGTGATTTGGTGTTCATGTTTCTTTTACCATTTCGAAGTTTCCTTGATAGTTAGTTAGTAGTTCTAAATACTAGGTTAGTACAATTTTTAGATTTTGCAAATTCTAGCTAGTTTAGCTTGTGCTTTAGGTTCTAGATAGTCTGATTTTGAATTGAGTAGTTTTTTGTATTTGACTATTTTCCTAGCTTCTTTATATCATTTTAAACTTGCTCATGGAGTGTTTTTTGTTGTTTTCATGTAACATTCTATTTGTCCATCCAAATTCCAGTTCTTTTAACTATATTTCTCAGGCTGGATATCTCATTTCAGGTTTACATCATCGACTATGGCCTTGCAAAGAAATATAGAGATCTTCATAAACATAGGCACATACCATACAGGTAAATTTATCATCATTATTTGAGGATATTAAGGTGTAGTATGTAAAATTTTGACCAACGCTTATAGGAAAAAAACACTTTTTTATTTATTGCATGTCTTCCTTTGATTTATGCATTTTTATCTCATCACTTCTAGAGGCATTATACCCTTTTTCAAGTGGATAGTCTTTACCTAAATGTCAACGCTAAAGTATGATTATTATATTTATGTACATTTTTTTTGTCATTAAATTGCTGCCAAAGTTATGAGACAAACAACGACCAATTAAATCGATTGCTAAAGTATGATTAATTTATTGATATACAATTTTCTTTTAGGTCGCTGAAATGGTGGCAATTTTTTTTTTATCAACAAGGAATAATATTGGTTGGTCGCTAAATCGGTCGCTGATTAGCAAAAAAACAAAAAATATTTTTGGTATTATTTATGATTTTTACATGCTTAAAAACATTATTTTTACCTGTTTATGAATGATAAAATTTAATATATCTAAGTAATAACAAACTGCATTACATAATATAGTAAAGTGTAGTACATACATTACGAGTGGTAAATATATAACATGATCCAAAACAAAAAAACAAAAATAGTTTGAAAGTGTGCAACATTGAAACACAACAAATAACTAAATATGAAACTAATGATCTCCTGGTCTACTATCACTGATATGGTCTACTCTATCATCTCTAATAGTAGTAGGATCACTAGGACCTGGCATAACATTCTTCAAATGAATGTGTTGCAAAATAAGTTTCATTTCTTCATCTTGTTGGCGCATACGTTCATATTGTCCAAGTATATGTTCAGCAAGTGTTCAACCTTTTCTTCAAGTGTCTTCTCCTTGTAATTCTTTGCCATAAATTCATCATTCAACTTTTGAATAGTCTCACGCATTTCTTCTATTTGATGTACTACTGGAGCTTGGCTAGTAGAAGAGTGAGCACCTGCAGAGCTTGGCAAGATTATTCCTTGGTAAGAGAAATCCAACAATCTCTTTAGTTAAAAAAAATGTACCTATAACAAACATAAAAAAGAATCAAGGAGAGACAATGAATCATATCACACATCATTCAATACTAATATTAGTGATCTAAACAAACTTAATAAGTAAAGGGGATAATAAAGAGACAATGAATACATAATAAAGGAGAGATTTTAAGATGGTACTTGGTTCAACTCTTTGAGCTACTCTTTAAAAAAGAGAAGCTGGGCAAAACAATATTTCAAGATAAGCATTTTAAATGAAGAAAAATTCTAAAAGTGGGACTTTAAAAATTTTAGAGTTTAAGGTTTAACTTCAAAGTAACTTTTAAGCCAAACGAATAATGGTAAGACACGTAACATATCAAAGAATACTTCATTGTTATTTACTTGCAGTTGAAACACATATATTCACTATGCATAGCATTAGAACTGGAAAGTTAGAAATGAAAAAACAACAGTCGTGTACAAAGGTTAAATCCCTAAACAAATACAAGTCAATTGTCAGTGTAAGCAAGACAAACTCTTTGACACATTAAATTGGTATAGGATACTTTCCAAAGGACCTAACAAAAAAATAGAGAAAATGTCACTCCTATTATTGATTCCTAAATTCAATCTCCAGTTTGAAAGCATATGTTAATTACTCTATCAAAGTATATATATATAAAGAATCCTACAACATTAGAATTTATTCATACATTCTAAAAAAGACTAAACATTATACATATCTCATTATGAACCAACCACCTAATTAAAATTAAAATACAATATTAATTAAGAAAAACAAGCAAATATTCAAGTACATGTCTTTTCCTCTACCAAGCTTGACTAGCACTTTAAGCCAAGATTAATACTGAATGTATATTTAAGTCATTATACAACCTCCTCTTCATTGTCATCTTCTAGATTATATACGTTAAACAAGACATCAATTAGAGTTATTATACTCATTATGAATTTTAATACTAAAGACTAAAACAAGATAGTTCTTATAGGAGCAACTATTCTCGGTGCTACTAATTTTTTGGCTAAGTTCAAGTACCTTATAGAAGCAACTAATCCTGGAGCTAGCTGATCCAAATGGTGGAGGCAAAGATAAGAGGTGTAGTTGCCTTGGAGAGGTTTCTTGATGATTAAATAAAGAAGGTTGATTGAAGATTTAACTCAAAGTCAACCTTGAGAAAATGTAAGCATCCAATGTTTGCGTCAATGTTGTTTGATGAACCAACTTGAAACAAAACATTTATACTCAATTTTTATTTTGACATGATTAAGCAAATATGGCTATGAAGATTAAGATCGTTTGATGAATTTTTCTTATAAACCTACACCACTCACACATCACATCCCTCACATCTTATACCACTCATGAACACATCACTAGACTCACACCTCACTAGACTCACGGATCACACACCATTCAAGCCACCAAGCAATTAAAAAAATGTAACATATTAAGGTGAAGGTTCTCCAATATACAAACCCACCAAGCCACACCACTCTAACTCCTGAAATGAGAGTTTCTATTTGTGAATGAAGTAAAAATACTTTCACTTTGAACTATGACTTTAGTATAAGATTGAAATCTCATATATATGCAATAATTTGGTAACAATATTGTAAGACCTAGGAAATTCATATAAATGATAATCAATAAAGTACAAGTAATGGTGAGTTGGAAATACCCTAAGGGAGTTCCTTGATAATCCCTAGACAAAGGATAGTGCTAGCTTAAGTGGTTGAGAGTACTTAGTTATGTGGAGAGGGCTTGGGTTCAAGTCTTGTGTGTGTTGTGGTATGTCTATTTAATTATGTTATCTTTTACAATTATATTGTGAATGCAGAAGTAAGACTTAACATGGTATGTATGTGTGAATTAAATGTGAATTATATGATAGCTTAATGGTTGTACCTATGTTTGATGAGTGTTGGGATGTGAGTTCAAACCTTGGTTGGTGAGAGTTGCTCTTTTTCATATTTTGGTATTTTTTTTATATACAAGGAAAATCTAGAAACTCTAGAGATTTTCTAGGGGAAACCAGAAGGGTAACTTGGAATCAGTTCAGGGTAGTAAAGGCACCATTTAAATGGCCATTGATGCTTAAAGTGTTAATTAATTTCGTTTAATGAGTTTTTTTTATTAATTTGGACTGGAAATTTTTAGAAAAGGAGATGTTGAGTGGAAATATAGAGGTGCGTGAGTGTGGCAGCAAGAGAGAGAAATGAAATTGCAAATTAGAGAGAGAAAGAGAGTGCTGGAAAAGAGTGTTAGAGTGGGAACAAGGGTTAAAGCGTTGGGGACGAGAAAGGATCATTGGATGTTTATTTTCATTTAATTTTGTATTGGATGATGATTGGCATGAATGGTTGAGTTCTATTTCAATTCGCGTTATTTTTCGTGAAAATCTGGGTTTCTGCTCAAAAACTGCCTGACAACTATGAAGGTCTGCCAGGCGACACAACCATTTTAACATGGTCTTCTGGGTTCTTAGACGAACCGCCTGGCGACAATAAAGAACCGCCAGGTGATAATTGCACTCGAATCACGTAGTTTTATACGTTTTCGGTGCTTTCGTGATGTGTTGGATGTTCTTCAATTATGTGAGTTTGATCATATGTTTCTAGGTGTAATTGAATGATAATAGATGCTTTTAATTGGAAATTTGATGAATTGCGGTTTGGGTGAAAATAAGGGATCAATATGGTTTTGGTTTTGATTGTGAATTATATTGTGTAAAAGTTGGAAATTGATTATTGTATGATTGGATTGGATGATTAGAAATTTGAATGCATACTGAACGTGTAATTGTTGTGATTGAATTGCAATTGGAAGTTGATTTAAGGGTTGGGCATATTACAGTTTTCGGCAGATTCAAGGATACTAGCAATTTCTGTATTCTGATGCACCATTTGGTGGTATAAAGCGTGCCGCTAGGCGATACCAAGTGGCCAACAATGGTTTGGTGTGCTCAGTGGAAAAATTTAGATTTGTGATTACTGGGGATGGTTTTTGGGTATGAGATTGAGCGTCATTATATGATGTATAGGTGTGCATTTAGTGATATTGATGTATGAGTTTAAGTTATATATTTAATAGTGAACTTGTAGTAGTATGAGTTACTGATTGGGAAAAAATAGAGTAGAAGAAACACTATTCATTGTGATAAACTGATTTTATGTCTTAAGAATATAGAAATGAAAAATTGGAGGTCTTCCACTAGTATGTGAGAGCAACAAAGTGAATAAAATAATTATTGATATATTTATGTATGCGTTGGTTGACGATAGAGTTGTTTGAATTATGAAATGAAGCATGATGTTTATGGATACAGGAGTGGTATTGGTTTTGTGATGATGAGATTGTATGCTTGATGGTATTGATGGACTTAAGAGCACATGTTTTCTATATATGCTTGACTATTTTCAAGAGATGTAGTATCCTAAGTTTGAATGCTTGAGTGCTTATGATTCATTGGTACTAAAGAACTGTGATGATGAATTCTGTGGCATGTGAATTGTAAATACGAATTTGGTATTTTGATTGTATGATTGGTATGCCTGAATGTGCTAGAAAGCGTGTGTTTTTCCTAAACCAGTAGAAACTTGATTTACTGGTGTGGCGCCTGGCGGCAGGGGATGCTTCGTCAGGCGATAAGCCACCAACAAAGGAACCATTGGCCACGTGGTGCCTGGCGGCATGGGGGTTACCGCCAGGCGGTCTAGATGGATTTGCATGAGTGATCTTGATGGATTGGTCAGGGATATGCTGGATTAGTTACTTGCGAGGAAGTTCATAACGAAGGTGTGAGATGTGTGTTTGAGGCAGGCGGGGAGGTCCGTATCTTTTGTACTCCTGTGTCGGGATACGAGCGGGGAGGTTATGTTCCGTGCTCAGACTTGAAGCTACTATAAGCGGGGAGGTTCATAGTAGGTGTACACGCATGTCAGACTACGGGTGGGCAAGTTCGTAGAACTGGACTATAGGCGGGGAGGTCCGTAGGGTTGGACCACGAGCGGGTAGGTTTGTGGGAGCATGATAATCCTTAATGACCAAGGTTGTAAATGGATCTTTCTCATATAGGTTATGAGATTGTGGTGGGAGCTAATATAGAGAAGTCAATAAATTAAAATTGGCTAAGATAGATCGGGTGAGGGATAATTATTATTATTCATTGAGTATATTACATTTTTTCTCGGCTCACTCTTTTTGTTTGTGTTTGGCGATGATCGCGTGACTTGTTGTGCGACAGCAAATATGAATCCAGGTGAGCGTGCTGATACGTAGGGACTGAGCGGGACAAACTATGGGATGATTTACTCTGTGTTTTAATTTTCAGTTTATGCGGTTTTTCCCTACTATGAGCTTGTAATAATGATGTCACAACGTAATATAACTACAACGATATAAGTTTTAAATTTTCTCGCGTTTGGGAACCTTATTTACTATCTTGAATTTTAATAAAATTATATTTTGTCAAGTAATATCCACCTAGGATGTTATATTTGGTATCAAAGCATATGATTTCAAAATGATTTTTGGGCCTTGGGGAGTGAGCTTATCATGATTGTGAGATTAGTATGAATTTATTGAATTGTAAAGTTCTTGAAATTTGTGTTATTGCGTGGTGTGTATTGTTAATGAATTTCTAGAGTAAATTGTAACGTTGTATGATACCCTATGTTCCAGAACTAGAAAATGGCTGGCGGGAGAGGTAGAAGAACTTATGCCAATAACTTAGTTGATAAAATTGGCCATGCAATCCACTGATTGGTTGACGTTATGTAGCCACAACAGGTGGTGCTACCACAGCCTACACCATGACCAGCCACCATGGATGATTTCATGAGGCACAAACCAGCCAAGTTCAATGGTAAGGCCACTCCTGATGACCCGGGTGCATGGATCAGGGACTGCGAGAAGAAATTTTGTGTACTTGCTTGCTCGAATGAACAGAAACTAGCATTTGCTACTTTCCTCTTGGTGAGTGATGTAGAATATTGGTGGGTTGGAATGCAACAACAGATGCAGACCAGGGAAGAAGAAGTGAGCTGGGAGAATTTCAAGAGGAGATTCTTGGAAAAGTATTTCCTAGATAGTGCTAAGCATGAGAGGGAGGCCAAGTTCTTGACCTTGCAGCAGGGCAACATGACTGTGCAAGCTTATGTTAACAAATTTGAGTATCTAGCAAGGTTTTACACAAAATATCACAGTGGAATGGCGTTGTCGGAAGTTTGAGAGGGGTCTACGACATGAGCTGCTTAGAGTTCTAGTTCCACTCAAGATCCGAGAGTTTCCCCTTTTAGTGGAACAGGCGACGAGCGTGGAAAAACTAGAGATGGGGCCTAGCTGAGTAGTCAGGCCGTAGAGAAATGTTGTTGAGGCTAGACAACAGAAGAAGCCTTATAACCGACCACAGACATCATCATAAGGATTGAAATGTTTCCAGTGTGGGAAGCACATTTGAAGAGAGACTATCCTAGACTTGCATGAAATGTAGGGAGTAGTGTCGGAGGGCATAAGTGCTTTGTATGCAATCAAACTGGCCATTTTGCAGACAAGTGTCCCAATAAAAAGACAATTCCAGAGCCACGACTGCAGTTACCTTGTACGGAGAGGCCTAAAGCTGCATGAAGGGTATTCGCCTTAACCAGTACAGAAGCAAACCGATCAAGTAACCTTATATAGGATACATGTGTAATGATGGGTCAGAATATATAGGTGCTTTTCGATTCAAGAGCCTTGCATTCTTTTATTTCTAATACATGTGTGGGTAGGTTGGGATTGGAGGTCTCTGATTTAGGTTGCGAGCTAGTGGTCTCGACATCAGCGTCTGGGCAAGTTACAACAAATTCTAATTGTGATGGATGCTCGATCGAAGTGGTTGGCCGCAAGTTTAAGGTGAATCTCATCTGCTTTCCATTGAAGGGTTTGGATGTTATATTGGGGATGAACTGGCTGTCCAACAACCATGTGGTAATTGATTGTGGATGGGGTGGATTGGTATTCCCAAAAACTGAGGGGGTGAAATTGATTTCAACTCAAGAAGTTATGAAAGAGCTAAGGGATGGAACTACTTGTTTTATGATGATAACTCAATTAGAGAACAAGAGTAATGAAGAGCAAATACGTAGCATACATGTGGTGGTCGAATTTGCTGATGTGTTTCCTAACAAAGTCCCTGGACTACCCCCAAGTAGGGATGTTAATTTCACTATCGATCTCATCCTTGGAGTGGATCCAGTGTTAGTTGCTCCATATAGAATGGCACCGACAGAATTGGCAGAGCTCAAGAAACAAATAGAGGATCTACTAGAAAAGAAGTTTATCAGGCCGAGTGCATCTCTGTCGGGAGCTCCAATGCTACTGCTTAAGAAGAAAGATGGGAGTTCCAGACATTGTGTTGATTACTCCATTTAAACAAACTCACAATTAAGAACAAGTACCCTTTACCGCGGATTGATGACCTATTAGATTAGCTGCGATGAGCTAGGGTGTTCTAAAAACTTGACTTAAGATCTGGATATCATCAGATTTTAGTCAAGCCAAAAGATGTACAAAAGACGGTGTTCCGATTGGGAATTATGAATATGTAGTGATGCCATTTGAAGTAACCAATGCCTCAGTAGTGTTCATGGATTATATGAACAAAATATAATGACAGTGTGTAGATAAGTTTGTCATAGTGTTTATAGACGACATCCTTATTTATTTCAGAGATCAGGATGAACATGTTGAGCACCTAAGAGTTGTGTTTGAAATACTCAGGGAACATCAATTATACATGAAATTATCTAAATATGAGTTCTGGCTTAGTGAAATACAATTTCTTGGGCATGTAATCCCAGCCCATGGCATCACGGTTCACCCCATAAAGATAGAAGGTATTTTGAAATAGGAACGACCAAAAATGGTGACAGAGGTGAGAAGTTTTCTGGGATTGACTAGATATTACCAGGCGATTTTTAGAAGGGTTCTCCAAGATGGTGAGTCCCTTGACACAACTCACGCGAAAGGAAAAACCTTTCTTATGGACAAAGCAGTGTGAGGCATGCTTTGAAGAAATGAAGAAGAGGTTGACTACAGCTTCAATGTTAGCCATTCTTGATACGACCGAGGCATTTGAGGTGTATTGCGACGCATCATACCAAGGGTTGGGGTGTGTGTTAATGCAAGAGAAGAGACCAATGGTGTATGCTTCTCGACAATTGAAGATTCATGAGAAGAACTACCCCACCCATGGTTTGGAACTGGCTGCTATAGTTTTTGCTCTTACCATTTGGAGACATTATCTATATGGCTCCCAATTCTGCGTCTTTAGTGATCATAAAAGTTTAAAGTATTTATTTGATCATAAAGAGCTTAACATGAGATAGAGGAGGTGGATGGAGTACCTCAAAGACTACGATTTCGAGCTCATTTATCATCCAGGCAAGGGTAATGTGGTAGCTGATGCCTTGAGTAGGAAACAGGTGCACATGTCGTCATTAATGATAAAAAAGTTGGAACTGATAGAGAAACTACGGGATATGAACATGGGATTACAACTGGATTCCGATCATATCAAGTGTAGTATGTTAAAGGTTACCAATACCTTTTTAGAGGAAATTCGAGAGGGACAATGGCATTATGCCGAGCTACAACAGATTGTTGGTTGGTTGGGTACCAAGAAAAAGAAGAAATTCAAGATGGGAGCTGATGGCATCTTACGATTCCGAGATCGAGTATGTGTCCATGGGAATTGGAGAATGAGGAGAAGGATTTTGGATGAAGGGCATAAGGGTCATCTTAGTATACATCTGGGTATGACGAAAATGTATAAGGATCTGAAGGAGTCATTCTGGTGGCCCAGGATGAAAATAGATGTGGTTGACTTTGTGGCCTCTTGTTTAGTATGTCAAAAAGCTAAAATTGAACACCAAAGGCCAGGAGGTACCCTACAACCGTTGAACATACCCTAGTGGAAGTAGGATAGTATTTCCATGGACTTTGTGACTCACTTGCTTAGATCTGTAAAGGGACATGATGCCATTTGGGTGATAGTTGATCGACTCACGAAGTTTGCTCATTTCTTACCAATCAATATGAGGATGTCCATGGATAAAATTATTGAGTTGTACATTCGGGAGGTAGTCAGATTACCTGGGGTTCCTGCAAGCATAGTATCAGATCATGATCCAAGATTTACTTCACGGTTTTGGCAATCCTACAAGGAGCGCTGGAGACCCAATTGAGAATGAGTTCCGCTTATCATTCCGAGATGGATGGTCAATCTGATAGAACAATTCAGTCACTGGAAGATCTGCTTAGGGCATGTGTATTGGATCACTTGGGTGGTTGGAGTGAAGTACTTCTTTTGGTGGAGTTCACATACAACAACAGTTACCACTCAAGCATTGGAATGACACCGTATGAGGCATTGTATGGAAGAAGGTGTAGAACACCACTCTGTTGGTATCAGGATGGGGAGTTAGTGACTATTGGGTCAAAGTTGTTACAAGAGACGACGGAGAAGGTCAAGCTAAGTCAAGATCGAATGCGTGCGATGCAGAGTAAGCATAAGTCGTATGCAGATAAAAGGAGAAGGCCACTAGAATTTGAAGAGGGGGATCATGTGTTCCTGAGGGTTACCCCGACTACAAGCATTGGGAGGGCGATCAAATCAAGAAAGTGGACGTCGAAGTTCATAGGGCCATATCAAATCAACAGGAGAATCGAATAGGTAGCATATGAGATCGCGATGCCACCACATCTGGCAAACTTGCACAATGTGTTTTACGTGTCCCAAATATGGAAATACATTGCGGATCCCACTCATGTGCTAGAGACAAATGATGTGCAGTTCAAGGATGATTTGACTTTAGACGTGAGACTAGTAAGGATAGTGGATTCTCAGGTCAAGAAGCTGAGGAGGAAGGAGATCCAAACGGTAAAGGTTCTTTGGGATGAAGCAATGTGTAACGTTCTAGCCAAAAATTACTTATTTAAAATAAAAGTTTGGAGAATATATTAATAACCTCATTTATTAACAACTTCTTTCCCAAAACGCGAAAAAATTTAAAATATTTATTTCAATGCGCCAAACTGAACTAAAACCATGGTGTTCAACTATAACAAACGTAAAGTGTTTATAAATCCAATACAAAATATTTCATAAATTGCTATATAAGAAAAACTAATAAACTCCCATAGTTGTTCCCCCACTCCATCGCTAACCATCCACACGCTCACCTGCATCAACATCTGCTCCCATGTAACAAGTTACATGATTATTGCTAAACACATAGATAGGGTGAGCTCAGTTAAAAAATTAAAAAAAACCACGAAGTGACACGTGGCAGTCACTGTTCATGGCCGTTAATGATTTAAACGGTGTTAGCAAAAAAGGACCCAATTGAACAAAATTGACGAAAATTGGGACCTATTTGAAC
>Ga0214545_1000761_pt1 | contig 55346 bp, 35 predicted proteins | sample CNSS4metaG_FD_160064 | JGI IMG/M metagenome (GOLD analysis project Ga0214545, IMG submission 160064) | Root nodule microbial communities from cowpea collected in UCLA plant growth center, Los Angeles, California, USA - CNSS4 | ecosystem: Host-associated > Plants > Roots > Nodule | place: USA... | reverse complement strand
ATCAATATATAAAAAAAAAAAATATTATAATATATATATATATATATATATATATATATATATATATATATATATATATATATATATTTAAAATAGAAAGTGTCCGTGACCCATATCAAGCACATTCCTTCTAACACGGTTCTGAAAATGAAATGCCCTGACACATCTTTTCCATCCACTACCATTCAACTCGCTGCTACCACTTTCCATGGCCCTGTTATCATCGTTTCCTTTTCCGTAAACAAAATTTAATTTAAATCATTATCGATATTAAAACAAGTCATAATCAATTCACAGCGTGTGCCGTATGCCACAATTTCCTCTTCACATCATTCGGCAAAGAATCAACCGTCACGACGTGATTCCACAACCGCAAACACACGGAGGTTGGCATTCTCGGAAGGATCCAATTGTTTATCGCCGCTCATCACGACGGACAACAAATTCATTGAAAACGTAGCAAATAAGGTCACGAAGAGAAATTAGAATTCACGCAAGCATAGGAATAATTTTTCACTCAATTTTCTAATTCTAGTCCTACTCAGGGCGATTGAACACATAATCAATAACGGAACGAGGAGGAAAGTAATGAGAGAGCATAAGAGGCGCAGATCTACGAGTCAGAGGTTATGGAAAGAAACCAAGAAGCTGCTAATATTTTTTTTTTCAGCAAGTATTTTCGCGGTTGTTGCTCATCATGCACTTGAACTCCGCGAAGTTCACGTTGCCGTCGCCGTCGGCATCGACGGATTTGATCATGTTGCGGCATTCATCGATGGTGCAGCTCATTCCGAGGCGGTTCAGAACCTGGCAGAGCTCGGCGGCGGAGATGAGCCCGTTCTGGTCCTGGTCGTACATGTTGAAGGCGTCCTGGAGCTCAGTGTCGCCGCCGTCGGCGGTTTCTGCGCGGTAGAACGCGGCAAACTCGGAGAGGTTAATGAAGCCGTCGTGGTCGGTGTCGAGGTCGTCCATGACGCGCTGGAGCTCCTGCGGCGGGATGCTGGATCCAAGGGCGCGGAGGACGTTGTCGAGCTCGTTGACGGAGATCATGCCGTCGCCGTTGGCGTCGAAGCGGCTGAAGACTCGCTTCATCTCGTCCATGTCTCGGAGGTAGACGGAGGATTTGTTACTGGCGTCAGCGTTTGGTGCGGCGTCGATATTTTCCGTTGCAATTGGATTTGAGGCCATCTTCTCCGATAAATAGAGCTTTTATTTTTGTTAACGAATAAGAGAAGGTTACCGAAATTTGTGAGGTGAATGGAGCGGTGCCATTTGGACCATTTTATACACTCCTTTCCTTTGAAATTCGACTCTTGTTCCGTGCAGACTGGACCCACACTTGTTGTTGACGGAAAAATCGTTGATACTTTTAAAAAGTTATTTAAGCTTTTTTACATAAAATATTGTCTCTTTTCTGTTATAAACATTTTTAAAGCGTGCTTAGTAACGTAATTAAGATCATAAAAATTTGTTTGATGAAAAATAAAACATGAAAAAACAGTAAAAGATCAAGAGTATTCTTTTTATCAGGTAATTCAAAATTTTCGGTTAAACATTTTTTTTTTTTCGATTATGTATAATTGTAAGATAATAAAAATTAGATTTTATTATGTCATGATACTTAGTGTGCAACAACCGACAGAGATTCAATTTTTTATTGCTTTCAACTAACTGGGATTCTATGTCATGCATCTGCGATGGAATCGAAAATGAATCCACTAAACCAAAAACAAAAAACACAACATTGTTTGCACGTGTTTAATATTTTCTTAATAATGGGTATATGATTGTTTAATTTTAGATTATATGATTTATTCATTGTTAGCAGCAAAACTTTCCATATTTTTATAGATCTGAATCTTGAAATTTTATACTTTATGCTACGACATATATTAACGGTTTATTTGTACATTTTACTATCATGGTAGTATAATGACAATTAATATTGATTTTTTTTTTCAAACGCATTTTGTTGAATATTATTGATTACTTCAAATATTACTATTATTATATTATTACAAAAGGGTCATGGACTGGTTGTATGCAAAAGTTATTATTAAACTATTATTTTCTTTTTTTTCCTAAAAAAATAACCATATAAAAAACAATTCATTAAATGTTAAAAAATAATTTTGTAATAAAAAACATTATGGAGTCTTCAATTCCGGGTTCTTTCCCCTCTTTTCTCTTTATTTCAAATTAACTTTTAAAATATAAAAATAATAAATCATACACTATTTTAGATATATCTTATTAATTAAGTTTTAAGTATTTTTTTTCTCTTTTTTTAGTAATGACCTTAGAGAAATGTTGTGAGATGTATTTTGGAGACTTTCCTAGGTTAGCGATTAGATAAATTTTTACTTTTATAAAGACATACTGTGATTAAATATTTTTATTTCTAATATATAAACAAGTTCTTGTAACACTTTTGGTACGTTTAATTATTGCCTCTTTTAACATGTCGTTGTTGAACACTAACTATCATTTTGTCTTCATTATGGTAGTTTGATTTATTTTTTTGCTAATTTAATAGCGATGTCTTTATTTGGATACTGTGTGTGGCATTATCTTCGCCTTTAGAATTCAGGCTGAATTATTTTACAATATGGCATCAAAAATTTCTCCTTCAATTTTATATAAACTATTCAAATATCCTAATAAAATGTTTCATGTTAGAATAAAATAAACAAAATTGTTTTGTAACATACGTGTTAAGTCGTAAAACCGTTGTATTTTTAGTATCTCAACTTTAAAACTCGTTTTAAATATTAAATTTTCAAAAATACATGAATTTAAAGTGTGGGACTATAACTGTTTTAATTTTGTAATCTGTCAAGTGTTTAAAGATTAAAAATGTATATCTTTTTCGATTCAGAGACTGAAATAATTTTAAAATTTAAGAGGCTTAACTTCACATTTTAAAAAATAAAAATACATTTAAGTGAATTAATTTTATGGAAGTGGAGAAGGTTTTGTTGATAAAGATTTTACTCACTTTAATGATTTTCTTTTGAAAAAAAAATAGTTTTTTCACTTTTGACAAAAACTAAAAGTGGATCATAGCTTTGTTCGACAACCACTCACTCTCTATAAATTTCACTTTTGCTTATCCAATGAAAATATATATTACTTCTTCATTTTTTTAAAATATCAAATTCAAATATTAATATTTTTTCTTAAAATCATGTCTGCCAAAATTTAATTCTTTGTAAATAAATTTGGAAAGTGTTGTACATATTTTAGCCAAATTTCAATAAAGAAAACTCACTTGTATTTGTTAATTATTATTAAAAATTTAATGTTATTTTGACTCTTATATTTTGGGACCAACAGACACATAGCCGACGAGGCTGCTTGTGGTTCGTGCTAATCTAGATAGACGTGTGACGTGTTCAACAATCTTATTATGTGTGCAACTTTTTAATATTATTATTATTTTTATTATTATTATTATTGTATTTATTTATCTCTAATTCTGACAGTAAAGAATATATTATTCGTGGCCACACTTCAAGTTGGACACGTGGCTTGTGAACACGGCTTTAACGCGCATGTAACTTTAATACGTGAAAAGGATATGAAAACAGGTTTTTTTTTTTTTTTTTTTGTGTTTTTCTAAAATAGATAAGTTGAATTATTTGACTAGTACCATTTTTAAATTATGTCAAATATCCGTTATCAAAAATTATGTAAAGTAAGTAATCGAAAAATAAATACAAGTTTGGGATCTTTCAATAAATATTTCAAGACTAACTAAGGTTTTTTAATTGTTGAAGAACTTATCGGCACTTTAAAATTAAAGTAAGAATTATACAAAAAATATAGCTTAATTGTAAGTGTATTAAAGAAATAGTGCATTAAATTTTTCTAAAAATAATATGTAAAAAATTCGGAAAAATTAATATGTTAATAGAGTTTACGAATACCAGCTAAATCACATCATGAACTTGTATTTATTTTGTAACTATATCAACTAAATCCAAAAATCTAATTAAAAAGTAATTTATTTTCAGAGAAGTTGTACCAAATAATAAATTGAAAAAAAGAATGTAACCTTGAGCCGTGTGATGAGCGTGTGTGTTTCTGATTTTTTATGCAATGAGTTGCACAAATTTTTTTGTGTTTTTTCTTCTAGGAGAAGTGGAAAATCACGACCATTACATAATTTTTGTTGGGTCACCACCATAATAACGTGTCAATGCACTCAAAACTCCGAAAAAAAAGGTAAGAAGGTCGAAAATACTTTTAACCCATAATACCTCAAACAAGGGAAAACTCTCTTTTTTTAATATAAATTTAACAATGGTTTCGGTCACACTATTTTGAATATTCATCACAGAAAAATAAAATCTGAACTTATATGTATAAAAAAATACTCTGAGTTAAAATAAAATAAAAATCTCGTATATATATATATATATATATATATATATATATATATATATATATATATATATATATGTGAAAGTTGAATTGAAAAAAGGACAAGAGAAAAGTTTTACCTAACTAAGGTAGAATTTTGTGAGATGTACTCTCAAATCTCGTGGCTAGCTTGAGGAAATAGAGAACCTTTCAAAGTAGGACACAAGAATAAGTCATTTCTATTCTAGAAGAGGAAGAAGAATTATAAGTGTTTAAAGTTTCTAAGTGTAACCACTAAATTACTCATTTGACCTCTATCTGCTTTGAATTTATATTATTTTTGCAAACCGAAAGTCAAATACAGCAACAGGGCCCAAACTTTGTTTTACTTTTTACACCCCTCTTAAAACGCTATTTTCACTAATTGGCTTTATAATTATACTTACCATTTTCGAATAAAAGTTTTAAACTAACCAAGATACCTCCCATGCACTCTTTAAATAAAATTTTGAATATATAATAAAGTTAATTGTTAATTAACTTGTATTTTCACACATACATAAGTCCTTATAATATTTAAAAATAAATAAATCATGATTAAGAAATGGAATGATATTTCCTAGCGGATACTTCATAATTGAACTATGATTGATAGGTTTGAATGGATTGAATGGGTACAATGCTTGGAAATGTTATTTCTGTAATCAATAAATTCCATGTGCTTTGGAGTTTAAGAAGACATTGCTGAATTATTTGTAGTAGTTTCTACTTAACGAGATAAAAATGTCACCATCTATATTGAATTATTAATCAATTCTGACCCAATATTTCATTAATTTGAATTTTTTAAAAATGTACCTATTATGTTAAAAAGGGCCCGGCCCTCATAAGTGGATATGGGCTACCAGATACGATTTATGCATATTATAATGGGCTGTCCCAACACCATCTGCACCACATTTTTAAATGCAGACACACCTTGTTGAATCCGAAAAATAAAGAACACCAGAATTGTTGCTTTGTTCCTCTAAAAATACTTTTGACTGCAAATTAAGCACATATTTATTATATGTTTGGTGTAGAATTAAGAGAACTCAAAATCCATACTATCAAGCACACATTTTTATACGAAACTCATAGAACCACTTTTGTAATTTTAAACCAATAATGCACATGATATGATATGGTCTGCAACTCTTGCAACTCTGTTTATCCATGTCCTTCCAAAATCCAAGATCTGATCTAAGTATGTGAAGTGAAAAGGTATCTGATTTATTCAAGGACAAAACAGTCAGCACAATGTTTTTTCCATAGTTCAAATGAACACTACAAACGACTTTTGAGTGATTAGAAACACAAAAGGCAAAATCAGCCACTAATTGCTTCGTTTTAGCCAAAGGGGGCCATTATCGATCAACAGTTTATTCTGCGAGAGCTAAAACACTGTTAATTCAGAATACATTGAAAATTTTGAAGCTAAAATACGAGGGTTAATTTCATTTACGACGTGAAGAGAACACCTTTTAAGGTTAATTAGTGTTAGCAAAATCCAAATACATCGGTGTCAAGGTCTAAAGCCAAACAGACAAAGCAAGCACCAAATTCGCGAAATAGACGAATCACAGTCCAATTAGGGACGAAAAAAGTACATCAATGCAGAAATAATAGAAAGTGGTTCCCAATCATGTACCATACATTGAGCACATTAGGTAATAATATTCAGCAAACCATGCAATAGTGCCATGCCATACCACATTCTGTGACTAAGATCGAAAATGAATTGCTAAACATAGGAATACACAGCATAGAGCATGGATGAAAAAAGTATTATACTAAAAGGGGAATACAAAATAAATAAATAAAAAAGATGATAGTAGTTAAAGTGGTAGGTGAATAGTTGAGAGAGATCAGTGGCGATGGGGGCAGAAAGTGAGCAAATAGTTAGCTTTGGTGCAAGTGGCGATGCTGGTGGGGTCGTCATAGGCGTAGGAGTAGGCTTTGGGGCATGCGGCTTTGAAGATCTTCGAATAAACGGTGGGCTTGCAGGCCTGCGGGCTTCCGTAGGAGCCCGTGCAGCAGTACTTGGGGGAGTTGAAGGCGGAGCAGGCGCTCTTGCAGGCCACCACGCGCTTGTTGTCGCGTGAACGCACCTGCAGGCCCACGGGGCACATGTTGTTGAGGTCGCTGACGCAGCCCGCGTAGCTGCATTTTCCGGATCCCTTGAAGGGGGTGATGGAGATGGGGAGGTTGTACCCGTCGACCAGGCTCACGTCGTAGAAGTCCTGCTCGTTGCCCAGGGTGAACTCCGCCAGGGTGGCCGGCGGGGTTCCGCCGATGCCATTGCAGTAGAGGGAGCCGCCGCAGTCGCCCGTGGCGCAGCGCCCTCGTCCGGAGGCGTCGAAGGCGCAGCCGTGACGGCCCCAGAAGCGGCCGGACCAGAGGGCCGGGAGTTGGAGGGTGTAGGCCCGGTTAGGGGCGAGCTTGAAGCCTCCGCGGGCTAGAATGGGCTTTCCAGCACTGGGCTGGATCCCGGGCCACACTGGGTGTGGACACTTGTTGTAGAGTACAAATGACACCGCTGAAACGCTGAGCGGTGAGAGGGTAGAAACTAGAAAGAAAATTGCAGTGAGAGTGAGAAACATCGAGGCCATTGTGAGGGTGTTGGTAACTAGGGATGGAGTAAGTTAGTAGGTTTTATAGAGTGATAAAGGTTGATTTAAGTGAGATTAGTAAAATGATAGTGTTTATTTGATAGGATTGAAAAAGGGAATTAGGTTAAAATGTGGGCCCTATATATATACGTTGGGAGAAGCAGCTTTTATAAAGTTTGTGTGAATATGAAAGTCTCTCTCACTTAGCTCATGACCCGAGGAAGAAGAGTGGGGAGGAAAAAGAAATGCATATGCTACAAATTCACATTACAATTCCTCTGCTCTCTGCGCACACCTCAATGCACCAACAAACAAACCACCCCCACCACTTCTGAACCCCACATTTCATTTTTTACATAAATATCAATCTACATAAATAGTTGTACATACTTAAAACAAACACTTCCATTCCATGATTTTATATGTTTTAGTAAATTATTTAATTATTTTTCTCAGATCTGAATTATATATTCTTGTATTTGTTTTTCAAATCTTGTTAACACTTAAAGTAACATGTCAAACTTTTGTAATATGTTATTTCCTTAACCCAAAAAGTATCTGATGTTACGGGTTTCACAAAGCGCGTGAGGAAATAGTCTCTGTTGCGTAAGTGTACAAGACAGAACCCCAGCATCATACACATCTGATAGGAATGACACGCGCTCATAGATGCACGTCCGTCCCACTGTCATTGTGTGTACGGTTACTATTATTTGGAGACAGCATATGCATGCATCATAGTTTTGTTCATTGTCGTTTACAAAATTAAATATCAAGTTTCTACTGGTAAATGAAAAAATGAGGAGAAAAATGAAGAAGTTTAAGTAATTTGAATAAGTTGTGATTGCATAGTAAAAAAGAAAAAGTTAAAATAAGAATTAGACAATGCAGAAGGCTAGAAGGCTACACGACATCTATCCCACGTGAGAGTTACTATTTTTAAAGACAACCTCTTCTACTACTGTTTTTTGTCACTAGGTTCACAATTTTTTTTTCTGCCTTTAAATTTTTACTCTCAATTAACTAAAATTAATTTAAAGAATCAGTAAGGCAGTATATTTCAAAATTATTTTTTCTGATATTACAAAAAGTAATGCTACCAAACTTTAAACTAAAACTCACAATGGTCGAAGAAAAATCGATCAAAGTAGTGATGGTAGTGCTATTCCATTTTAAACAACTTTTCACCAACGGTTACCTAACTTTTACAAACTTACTTTAGAAAGCAATCATCATATCATTTGGCCAAACATATTTATTATAAGCTATATTAATGGCTAAAGATCATTGTGTCTAAAAATGGATAAGAGATTTTTTTTTTTTTGAAGTAAGAAAATATTGATTTATGTATTGGTCATGTGGCAAATAACGGAAATAATTTATAATTTTATTTTTACTTTTTCAATTATTAATTAATGTAATCAGTTCAATTATATAATTAGCTGTCTCTCGGTGTTTTTATTGTTTAAAAGTTTTGGTCATGAAAGTTTTTGTTTTTTCTTGAACAACAAAAAATGGATAATGCAATAAAGCTCCTTGGAAGAATGGCCCAGGTGGTTTTGGGTTACGCTTAATGGCCCATAACCCACCGTAAACTGTATGCACGTCGAAATGGGTCAAATTGAAGCCCACAAATGACAAATGCTAAGAATTCAATCAAATTGGACAATGTTGACTAATTTTACCGATTCTACCAATTTTTTGTGCACAAAAACCAAATGGCTGACAAGTAGAACACGGAACAACAATAGCTTCAATTGAATTTTTGTAGAAAGAGACCCTTCATACATTATATCATCTAGAACAGAATATATAATCCTAAACATAGTTTTTAGAAGCTTACTTCTAAATTCTTTCTATAAATAACTCAGATTTTAAGATATTGACAAATTAATTAAAGAAATAAAACAAATTACAAAACGTATAATAGGTTAATACAAAGAAAATCATAATATACATTTTTATTAATATTTTCAACTTTTAAACTAATAAAAAAGTTAGTAACAATATTAATTTACAAGTAAGTGTTTCTTCCTAACGTTTTTACTCCATTTTTTGTAATCATATGTTCACACTTGTAACCAATATCATTGTTTTTTAATATAATGAAAGAAATAAAATGGAATTATTGTGAGACCATAAAAGTATAAGGTGTGCTCAGAGTTATTTATTACAAAATAAATATTCATCGAATATAATATCACTTTCATACACATTTATTATTATTCTGCGTATGTTTATGTTTGGAGAGATAAACAAATCAACTAATAACTTCAAATTTTAGAGACTAAAACCACCTTGCAACTGAAATTAAGGACTAAATTTTCATTAATACTTTAGTTAAAGTAGCCATTAAATTTATTTCTGTATTTTATTTTTAGGATCTATTTATTTATTTTTTGAGCCTTCTCATACCCTTAGCTTCTGAATGTTCCACAGGTTTATTATCATTGTCTTGCTAGTTTCTAAACTCTCAAATGCAAAACATTGATTTGAACATTAACCTAAGTTTCATAAGTTACTTACCATAAATAACTGGTTCGGTTTAATTGCACCCTCAGACACAACCTTTGAACTGTATTGAACAGGTACATATATACATTAATTCAACTAGTTTTTCTTCTCTCAGAGAATTTAAACAAAGTTAATCCTACTGGGTAGTTTTTCTATCCTTTGATTTCCAAACTATGACGCATCCCATGTCTAAATCATTTAATAGAAAGAACACAGAGAGAAATGAAAAGAGAAGAAAATGTATGGGCCATAGTCCCTATTGTTGGTCGAGTTTGGTTCTAAAGCGACGGATCTGTGGGTGGCTTGGATTTTAGTTTCTGCAACTTTGGAGTAGATGCTGTAGGGACTAACAGAGTACCATGTAGGTAGGTAAGCAACAGCTTCGAAATCATCCCATTTTCACATACTATTGCACCACCCGTGATCACCATGCACATGTTTTAATCTCTCTCACTGCATTAACACTGCATTACTTCCCAACTAATATGTTTTAGTGTTTCATTAGTCCTATAAGTATGGTCCAAGATATGAGACTCATAATATTGTTTTAAACCATTATGGTCCCCCACTCACGGCTTCAATGGCTGCAGAGAGAATATTTTTGCCTTCTTTTTACCCTGATGATGCTTGACGCCTCTTGAGTGACACGTCCTAGTCTTAGCCCTTAAGATTTTTTTGAAAGGTTGATCATATACCCTAATGTGATAAACCCTACCTTACAATACAGCTAGCATCTAAGGAATCAAAAACTTCTATTCTAGATATCTGGTTATGTCGGTGAGTGTTGTGTAATTTTGGTGGTTTAGATGGGTATTTTTAGGAGATGTTTGGACAGATCAATTCAATCAAATCAGACAAAGAGGGTGTATTCTTGCATTTAATATATTTGTGTTTGGTTGTTGGAGGATGAGACCTGGATATTCTCTTCGTAAAACTCAAATTCTACTCTGACTACATCATGAGGATTATTTAATTAGCTAGGAAAATCAATTGAATTCGCGAACTTTACCTTAAATGCATAGGCTGTGTTTCCTTTGGGTGCATTGATGTGATTTCTTTATTGTAATAAATTGGACTACAGAGTTCACCCGGTCAGAACATTGATGGTAATGTACAGCATTGTTTTAAGTATGCAACAAAAGAACAAAAGTAATTTCTCCATTCCATGCTCATAGTTACTTCAACATCCTTGTCTGTCACATCTCATCCCCATTTCAGATACTATACCTTCAATCAAACCCTCACATCAAATTCCTTATACATTCTCTATTTACGTCCCTCTCTCCCTCTCCCTTCCCCCACCATCTTTCCTGTTTCTGTTTCTCTCGCCATACATATCAGATATCAGAATAAACGTGTGTGTACATACACATCAAGTTACTCAAACAAGCTCCCTAAACAATAAACCCTTGGACTTAAGTACTCTTTTTTGATTCAATCAACATAGTCCAAATGCATTTTAAGGCAAAATACCTCACTCAAACTAGCGTCCTATTACACCACCAATTCCTTGATACATAACATCCATAGCAATAAAAGTAGTACTATTTTCTAACAAAATACAATGTTTAAACGCAGCCCCATAATTCTACATACACGGCAAGTTTTTTTCTTTCTTTCTTTTTGGAATCAGTTGAGTTCAGTTCTTCAATGGAAGGAACTCAAAAAACTGGCTTGGGGCATTCATTGCTGAGATCGATACCTCTGTCTCTTTTTGGTGGTTAATGTTATCACTGCCTTCATCATCCTCATTCCTGACGGGGAAAAGTTGAAGGGTTTGAGACTCCACAGAAATATCATCTGGGGTGTAGGTGTTGATACTGCTTAAGTGGATAACACCGTTTTCTGTGTTAGGTGAGAGAAAGAAGCTGAGATCATGAGTCTTAATGAGCTTTGGGTCCATTACTCTTGGTGTTACTGAGGGTGTGGTGGCCATGGTAGCAGTAGAGATGGTAGGAGGAGCGTTTATGAAGTGGGGTGAAACTGTGGGAGGGGAAGGACAAGGTAACTGCATCATGTGCCACGTGGCATTCCTCTCCATTAAGTTTCTTGTGTGCTGTAACTCTCCTTCATCGAATTGGAGCCATCCATCTGTTCTACAATCTGCTGCAACCGCTGCTTTTGCTGCTCTTTGTATTGAAACAGATTCCTGAAGATTTTAAATGTAGGCATGCAAAGAAAACAAACCGGTGAAAACCTCAACATGTGTGGTGAAAAAGCCAAAGAGCAAAGGTGAAAAAGTTACTGCACAGCACAGATTTCAAATGGGCATGCACTCCTAGTTGGTAGTATTTTCAAATAAAGTTGCATGGTCTATGAGAAGTCAAATTAAAGTAGGGTGAGAGTTGTCTTTTCCACCATCAATATGGGTGCTCAATTCCATAGAATATTGTATGGAGTGTCCAAAAGCTACTGGCCTGAATGACATGAATAAGCACAAGCCCCAAAAGCCCAGCTAAGTTTCATAACAGCAGCCCCGACAGAAAGGAAGGAATGCAGCTTTTAGGACCTTTTCATTTCCCAACAAACAAAGCTTTTGTTAGGGTCCTTTCCCTACCTAAAGCTAGCCAGCTAGTGCATATCTTTCTATAACGTTTCCAACATCAACTTCCTTCATTCTCTAGTAATCATGTGCCAATAATTAATTAAATCATCCCTTAATCGACCCTTATCATAATACCCTAACACTTTTGGGTGATGATCAAGTAGTGAAGTGAAAATCCCAAGTTCAGAAAGAAGAGAACAAAAAAAAAAGGTTTACTCCATGAACCAGGACAACAAAGACAAAGGAGGATATACAATAATAGACCTTTGCAAGCGTACTGCAGTTTGTAGAGGGTGCCCAGTTCTTGGTCTGTTCAACTTCAAACACTGTCCTACTTGCGCCTGTAGACAAAAAGAAAAACAAAAAAGAATATAACTTTACATTTTACATCTCAAGCAACAATCCTGATGAGAAAAAAAAAATGAAAAGAAATGCAAGGCGTGCATAGTAACAAACAAAAACTCAATTGGAGAAAAAATGAAAAAGAAACAAAAGAAGCGATCGGTCATGCATTGCAAATCAAGACATGAGAGCGAGCCTCTCTCTCTCATTATTTGTCTCTTTCATGCAAAGAAACAAGTATGGTGGTAATTATGTCGTGTGGTTTTTACCTAAGTCTTTCTTTTCAAGAGTACCATCATAGTCACGGGCGTGATGACCCTCAGCCGCCGACTCCATTTGACGGCGGCGTTTCTGTCTTTCCCTCGCCTTATGATTCTGAAACCAATAGAAAACATTCTTCCCTTCAATTTTTCCAAACCTCCGAAGCTGCGCCGTGATTTGTTGGATTTGCTCCGCAGACGGTGTTCTCGTCCCTCTTCTGTACAATTCCTCCAATGCCCTTAGCTGCTCCGGGGTCGGATTCCACCTCGAACTCACCACTACCGGTGGAGGGTTGAACTCTCTCTTACCCTGATCTGCCACTGATGCTAGTAAAAAAAAAAAAAGTCTTTACACGCATGCAAACACAAGGGGTAAGGGTAAAAAAAAAGGTAAGTTAAGAAAAGCATCATATATATATATATACCGAGATTGTGATATTGTGAGAAGAAATCGTTGGCATGATGAATGCGGGTGAAGCATGGAGGGTTGTTGTTGTTGGCGTTTGGGGTGTTGTTGGGAGAAGTGACGGGGCGTGGCATGAGAGGCCTGAGTTTTCTTCCATTGAGTGCATAATCAGGCATGGTGAAGTCAGCAGCGTCGTTGTAACCAACCATCCACATTGGTGTTGAGTTGAGTTGAGTTGAGTTAATAAAAAGGAAAAGCTAGGGTTTGTGGGGTTATAAAGAGATGAAGGAAGGTATATTTGGCATGTTAAAAATGAATGAAGTGCAATAATAGTTAGGGGGGGTTGGGTTGGGTGATGGAATTGAAATGGAGAATGTGAAAGTAGAGAAGGGGTTATATTATATATGGCATGGGTTAGAGAATGAAGTTGAAGAAGTTGAAGAAGTTGAAGGTGAAAGTGTGAGAGTGTGAGAGAGAGTGTTGGTTTAATATGGGACAAAGTGAGGGGGACATGAGGTTGACTAGGCTATTTAGAGAGAGAAAGAGAGAGAAAGGCAAAAAAGAAAAGCAAAGAAGGGAGTCAGTGAGGAAGCGTGGAATTCTGGGAGATTTTTGGGAGTAGCGATTGAAAAACGACGTGACGATGATGAGGGTTATCATGAGCCTCATCACCCCTTCTCTTTTCCCCCTCTCATTTATTGTTCCCTTCACGTCTCGTGCCTTTCACACTAATTCTCAATCCGAACTGCCCCTCTCTCCCTCTCTGCTACTCCTTAACCTTTTCTTTGTCTAATATGCTGTCCATGCTCTCTCCCCCTGCACCATCCACTGTACGGACTTCAATAATCTTTTTTTTTAGAGCATGAGGTGGGTGAAGGCACCATTTAAACAACCAAAATTACTGCATCTTAAGTTACCCACTTGGAATCTTTTTGCATGGTCCAGATCTATTAATTGGATTAAATTGAGGGAGGGAAATGTGTCCATGTCTCTCTCTCTCTTTCCTGTGCCTTTGGTTTTGGTTTTGTTTCTTTTCTTTCTCTCTCCTTTTGCCTCTTAGGTATAATCCCTCGGTCATTATGAAGGAATGACTCAATTCTCGAACTCTGTCACGGCTGATATATGGAATTTGAAAGCTATAATTGATTAATTATTTCTAGCTTTTCGTTGGGTAGAGGGCCTACAACCTGCAAATTCTGAATCCCTACTATTTGTATGTCTGTTATTTATGAGATGTGCATGCAAAATATGTAATGAGAGTACCATGCAAACTACAGCACAATGCATATCCCATATCCACTCTCTCCACTCTCCACCACACTGTGATTCTGTATTGTTGTGCATTTCCCCTACTTCTGCCACTGCCAATAAAAGCCCTAATCAGTTGTCATTTCTGGCTCGCTAGGGAAAACAAAACAAAACCAAACCAAACAAAACAAAACAAGCACCACCACCACACTCACCTACTCAATGCATTCCCATTGCTACTGCTGCCTAGGGTGGCCCCCTAAACTGTTCTCTATTAAGACCCTTCACCTGCATTTCCATTTAGTCAATGCTCTATCACATTGTGTATGGGAATGTTTTCTTCTCCAATGCCCCTTCGTCCTTTACCTTGTTTAAACAATAATAAAACAAACCCCATAACTAACATACCATCAATCAACCCAACTTGTCATGTCATATTCAATGTATTACGCATTACCCGTGAATCTGAATCATTCACATTCGCTAGCTAATAGCTGCACCTAGTATATATGCATGTCTGCTCTCTAACATGTGAATGATTTATTCTTGCTTCAGTTCGACACTATTTTTCTCCATCTTATATCTGCGCTTGTGTTTCAGATTTAAAACAACGGTTATGTATATCTGGAAAAAAGTGTGGAAAGGTTTCAGTGATGAAAAGTTCAAACACTAAACAAGTCACTTTTTTTTTAGGGCGTAGACATAAACTTGAGAAAGGAATGACATTCTATAATTACGCAGGTTTCAAAAGCTAAACCACATTAAGGTGGTGTCTTTAGTTTCTCAGAGTTTGTGTCCTTTTTTTTATGATACTTGCTGTCGTTCAAGGAAAACACTTTAATATTTGAACTGAATCAATAAACATACCTTGTATTTGAACAGGTTTTAGAAATAAGATAAAGAAAGTAATATTTTTACTGTAATAAGATTTTATGTTCTTTCTATTGTGATTATTATTTTAAAAATATATATGAAAAAAAAATTAAAAATTGTTAGTACACATGTGTGTGTGCACGCGTTGGCATTCATTGTTTTCACAAAAATTCAGGTGACATTGGTCTTGTTCTAACTTGAGAATTTCTGTATTTCCCAAGAGTATAGTAAAACTCTCGATCTCCCCCTACGACAAAACATGATGAAAAGCATTCACACTGCAACGACAACAGTTCAGAATGAACAGTTATAGCTTTTCCCTGGTAAGAATTATGTGTATTTTTTCTTTATGCAGTCTCATGATTAACTTTTTAACTTTCAACTTTTACCCATGAGTTTCTAACTAACTTTTAAACTCTCAATTAACTTGGATGTCAACTTTACTTAAAATACTAAAAAGTTAATGCTCATTAGTATGGTACTTTAGGTACTAAGAGGGCATCTTTTATATTAAATTAATAAAAGAAACTTTTTTTGTGTTAAAATTGCCTATAAATGACTTGAAACTTGATGTTAATGGTATTTAATATTTTATAATTGAAAAAAATAAAAACATCTGATTAAAGATTTCATAGTCAAAATGAATAATTATGATGCAAACCTTTTGTCAAAATTTCAGGCCAATGTTCTATCTTCTTTTTCTCTTCTAAAGGTTGTGAAAATTAACACTTTCCTTGATCTAGAAAATCTTTCCCCACTTAGGTTAAGTGATGCAAAATGAATTTAACTAGTTTGAACATTTTTAGACACATAGTCAAGAGTTCAACCCAATATTTCTTGTACAAATTAAATATATGCTCTTGACATTGAGTAATTAAAAAAATATTGTCTCTTTGAACCAATTGAAATTGTTGATAATATTCTCCTTCCTAAAGATTTTTCATTGTGAAATTCCGGTAAAATAGCATATTTCTTATAAGAGGGTGTATGATATTAGTCTATGCATTAATGAGTATGTGTGTTCTTATTACAATCTATTTAATAAAAATCATTTTATGCACAAAGTGTTATTTTTTTTAAGTATCACACACTTAATTTCTATTTATACATAAACATTTTTTTAACTTTTTTGCCCTTGTAACTTAAGGCTGGAGGTTGTGTTCTTGTACCTCTTAAAGCATCGACTTATTAGAATGGTTGGCAAACGAAAGCCAATGATCAAGCCTTGACCCTCGTGAGAGATCAAGAGGACCACCCACCTAACACATCTCAAAGATAAAAAAAAAAAATGGTGCAATAAATTGATATTAACTATTTCAAAACAATATTGGACCCTATTATAAAGAATTGATTCAAACAAAATATAACAACCAAATCATAATACTCATATCTTGATTATAACTATTTCACATAAATAAACCATTAAATTTATGTTCACTCTATACTTAATATTTAGAAAACTTTCTTTCTTTTGCTAAAAGTTTATCGACTTAATTGAAAAATGACATAATCTTTACATATATTAATTCAAGACTTTAAGTCAAAAGTTAAATTACAACAAGTTTGTCCAAACTAATTCAAGATGTAAAAAAAAATGGTACAACTTGTCCACAACTCAAATATAAAGAACCAATTTTGAATTACCCATGTTAAACTTATCACACATTCTATATCAAAGTGAGTTAGTTTAGATCGATTCGAGTTTAACCAATAATAAATAAAATTATATCTAATCTAATTGAAATTATATAAGTCAAGTTGGGTCATCCAATAATTCGTCCAAATAAACATCCATAGAAAAACCTCTATTATTTTGCGCTTCCATAATTTCAACGCGCACTCTTGATAAACTTGAACATTTTAAATGTACCTATGGTTTAGGATTTTCAATTTCAGTTTCAGATTGAGAAATCCAAAATGTTTTGGAATGGACAGTTCAAATTATAAATTTGTATTTTAAATTGTATATTTTTCATTCTAAAATGCATATGTAATACAAATAAAAAATTGTATTTTAAATTATGTAGTTTATAATATATTAGCATGGAAATATATGTATAAATACTCAATTTGCATGAGATATGCATCTTATATGAATAGATCTTCTACTCCAGGCAATTTCCATAGATAAATCTGCGTGATAATGTTAATTCAAATAATTGAAGCGGGGATGTAAATATGCATTTATATACTCCATATGAACACCATTCTTTATATACAGACAGGTGGGTTGACTGCTTTTGCAACCCTAAAAAGTTATTAAATAGCATTTCCCTATGCTTGAACCAATCCAATCCCAAGATAAATAAACATCAAAAGTTACATTTACATTGAGGCAGTAAAATCTATCAAATCTAAACTTCACCACTAAAAGGGCAGAATTTATTTAAAGGACCTAAAAATCAAGTATACCTTGTTCAAGGATCGAACCCGTTCGGTTCAAGAACAAATGCCTTTGGCCACCATGTCCAAAAGTTTCTCCATTCATGGTCCTTGAGACCAGATTTTTAGAATCAATACCCCAGTATTCATTCTATAAGATAAATATGACTTTTAAGGTCCCAAAATGCAATACTCCCTTCAAGAAACCACATAACTTTTGGACATGATAAATGTGATTACTTATGGAACTATAGATCAGTTTAAACTTTACAGAACAAATACCTCCGTTATGATCCTTCAGATCAATCCTTGGAAACAAACAGGCATAATATTCATTCTAGATGATGAATTTTCCTTTTCTATACTATCGTTTTCTCCTTTACAAAATCCGCCATTCATTTCAAAACTCTTTGATTTGTCTCGTTATAGTGACTATGTCTGGATGAGATGCTATTCAGCTGATCATATCCAGCAAGCACCCCAGCTCCTGCGATACCAAGAAGCATGTTTGCTGTAACTCCTCGAAATAGAGCTGAGAAACCCTCTTGTCCAACAATATTACGAAATGCATGTATTGAATTACGGTACTTGTTTGGATGTCCAGAGGTAAGCATCATTCTCCTCCGCAATGTATCAAAAGGGTATGCACAAACCCCTGAAAAAGTTGTGATGCTCCACCCTAAGAAGAAACTAGCAAGAAAGTTCCCCTGCAAAAAATAAACCGAGACTCACATTGGAAAGACTGGACATAAAGAAACAGAACCAACCGTCTAAATTCACCAAATCAAAGTGCCATACAATAAAAAGATGCATACACTACAAAGGAAACATGGCAATTCTTTTTTTTCCAAAATAGTTTTTGACTTGCGTCTTGAAAATGAATGTTCAGACTCAAGGATTCAACTATCAATGCAAATCTGCAAAATCTATGTGAACGTCGATATTTAGCACACATAGCACTGTGGAACAGACTAAAGATATCACCCGCCCCGTAGCAATAGAAAGCAAAAAATTCTCAGCAAAAAGCATCAAGTATCAACTATATGTTATCCCATTACTGAAGTGTAAATGGTTAGTTTCTTACCTCAAATGGCCCAACTAAAACAATAGGCTTCATGGTGTCATAGATCCCAAAGTACATCCCTCGATACATGGCAATTCCCCATATAGAAATGCCAAATCCCCTGTACAATCCAGCAAATCCATCACTTGATAAGGTCTTCCTATATACATCAATTAGTCCTTTGAACTGTCGCTGACTGGTATCGCGGCACTCTATTGCATCGGTGCCCAATCGTGTACGTGCATAATCTAAATGATATAGTAGAAGTGAAGTTGTTGCTCCTGCAGCACTGCCTGAAGCCACATTCCCAGTAAACCACTTAATGTACCCGTCTCTCTCTTTGGAACACCCAAAAATGCTTTTGAAGTAACCTTTGAATGCAAAATTGAAAGCCTATAGACCAATTAACTGTTTGCTCAAATATTATTTTAATAATAAAAAACTATTATCTGAGACACATGATTCCAGGAATTGATGTATCTTTTTTTTCCATATATGTGGAGAGGATTATTTTATGAAAAAAACAACACACAGGTTATTAATAATATTTGACATGCATTAACAATTTGACAGGAAAAGCATAAACCAAGCCAGCTTGTAGTTTAACGTAATAGAACAAACTGGACACGATCATATATAAAAGAATGAGATTGGATGCATAGTGTTATTGTTGCATCATGCAATAGAAAATACGATAGGCCAAGGCTCCAAGATAAGTTATATATTGATTTATTTGAGAATATAGAAAGGATGAAAGGGAAATAAGTTAACAGATGTTCCCTCTAATTTGAATACTTAATTAGATGACAGAGAATACAAAATCAATGCACAAAAGAATGAGTGTTTTATTTGGTTTGACGTTTTGGAGAGTATCATGAGAAATAATTACGCAGATATTCAATGGTTAAGTTTAAACCCATCACTCAGAAGCACCGATACCTAAAAATGCTCACTCTTTTGTTTTCTTTTTCTCTTCCCTGATATCATTTAGTTGAAGTGTCGACAAAAGACGAAAACAAAACACTACAAACTTAACAAAGAATAGCCCGTTGACCTCACAGTTGTGACAACTTGAAAGGAAGAGAAAAATAAATGGTGAGATTGAGGATGCTAGTCTTTATTTAACACTAATCAGGATGCAGTGAAGTGAATAACTCACTTGTGTGGGAAAGTATCGGATAACATTGGCCTGGTGACCTCTCCAAAAGGCAATCAAACCCTCCTCCATGAAGACCCTCTTAAAGCCATCAGACACGCCCAAGTATGGTCTTTTGAGCTGTCCTCTTTTAATCATTTCACCTTGGTTTTGCAATAAAAGCTTTACTCTCTCAATTGGTGCTGCAGCAGTCTTTGATATGATTGCTGCTGCTCCTCCCATTACAAAATCCTTTGAAAATGTTTCATATGTTGATTTCACCATTTTTAGTCTCTTCCCTCTAATCCTGCCAGATATATTAAAAACTTAGACAACGAGAAGTGCACATAAACTCTCAAAACTTCCAATAAAAATACGTGGTTCATAACAATTTATGCATGACTTCAATCAAATTCAACAGTTAAACTCAATTCCCCTCAACTTCAAACCAAACAAGCACCAAGTCTTACAATAATCACAAATAGAGTGAACTAGCAATGCCATAACTATGTTATATGCATTCATCAAGGAAAAAATCATGCAAACTTTCGGATTCATTTCAACCATGAGAAGAACCAAATAAAATACTGCAAAAGAAGGTGAAAAGCAGGTTAGATAAAAATGAAGATCCCCAAGAATATGCAAGCTGCACAGCCGAGTACACACCTAAGCAAATTATAGGTGAAGAGGAAGAACCTGCTGAAAAGGACTTGTCCCCTCAATCACGTCTAACCAAGTTCATTCCCTCTTTAATCTTCAATTGAACAACGGAAAAACGAAAATGATGGATTCTGATTTCTGATGTTCAATAGACTGGAAACAGTACAATTCTAAATTTCACGGAAAAGGCCAACTCTTATGAAAATTTAACTAAAAGTAAAACCCGGGGCATGTTTAAGAAAAAAATAGAAAGCAGAAATTGAAAGAAAAAAAAAAAAGTTAATGACCGCCATTGCACCCGACACAGAGGTTCCGAAAGGGAATGGTTTGAAGCCACCGGAATCCAGAAAGTTTCGATGCAAAACAAGACATGATATGGCATAAATGGGTGAGAAGAATAGCAATCGATCAGAATAGATTGTAAGAAATGTGGTAACTAGCAAATGAAATGTGGAATGAAAAATTGAGATGGCACAAATAAGGAGAGAAAGATATAAAGGGGAAAGGGTACCTGAAGAGAAGAGAGAAGAGAGAAAGAAAGAATTGAGTTGGAGCGCAATAACGAGGATGAGATGTGAGTTTGTTTTTATTTGAGGACGAATCTCAATTTTTTTTTCTTCTTATAATATTTTTGGGTTATCCAGCATGTGGAAGAAAATTAAAACTGAAATGATAAAGTTTTCCTGTTTATAAATCTGAAAGAAAAAGGGTTTTTTTCTCAAAATCGAAAAGAAAAACATTCTCTCATATATCTACACCTAGAATTATATTTTTTTATCAGCAAATAATTTTTGCAGTTTAACTTGTGTAAATAAATACATTCTTACTGGTTTTTGGTTAAGATGTCTTCGAGACGGATGATGATGAGATTTTCAAAAATCACGTACTTGTTTGTCTTTTGATTATAAAATTTTGAGTTTCAAAGCGAAAATCAGGTAAGAAATAGGAAAGGATTCTACGAATTTTAGGATTTATAATATATATATATATATATATATATATATATATATAAAGATATGTTTAATTACTCGGATGTTAATCACTTTGATACAAGTGTGTCAATCTGGTACCTGCTTTTAAAACCGTGTCAATTGCATCACAACTTTTGATAAAGTGCTTCAATTAGGTCCATTTCAGATAGAGTTGACTAACCTACGTGTCACGTGTCAGTCTGTGGTTTTTTTAATTTTTTTAATTTTTTTAAAAATTCTTCAAAAATAAAATAAAATGCCACGTGTTAAGTCTATGTGTGTGACACGTGGCATTGCTAGTGTCACGTGGCATTGCAATGCCACGTGTCAGTGTCATTATCATATATCATTGTGTTGATTTCATTTTAGTCCCCATATATATTTTTTTGTTTCAATTTGGTACCTACTTATGTATATTTGATTCAATCTTGACCTAATTTTTTTTAATAATTAAAATTCATTTTTTATAAAATTAAAAGTAATTAAGTATAAAAATTTTACAAAATTAAGTATTTGATATTTATATTAAAATTTAGTAGTAAAAGTCATTTTATTAAGTCATTTTTAATAAAATAAATTAGTATAACATTTAGACAAATAGAAATTTTAATTTAAAATTAATAAGAAATAATATTGTTCTATTTTGGGTTAAAAAAATAACAATTAACAAAACATGAGTATTTAATAAAAACATAATTAATAAAGTAATATGTTAAAAAGTCATTTTTAATAAAAAATATTAGTAAAACATTTTATACAAATAATATTTATACTTAATTAATTTTAATCTTAAAAAAATGAATTATAAACATATTTTACTTATTAAAAAAATTCGGACAAAATTGAATCAGATATACATAAGTGGGTATCAAATTGAAACAGAAAGACATATATGGGGATTAAATCGTAATCAACACAATGGTATCTGATAGTGACATTGACACGTGGCATTGCAATGCCACGTGACACTAACAATGCCAAGTGTCACACGTAGGGACTTGACACGTGGCATTTTTATTTTTTTTTCAAAAAAATCAAAAAAAAAATCAAAAAAATATTTAAAAAATAAAACAAAAAACAAAAAAACCACAGACGGACACGTGGCATGTTGACTAACGGCGTTAGTCAACTCCGTCCGAAAGGAACCTAATTGAAGCACTTTTTCAAAAGTTGGGACTCAATTGACATTTTTTTAAAAGCGGGTACTAGATTGACACACTTGTACTAAAGTGGATATCATCCGAGTAATTAAACCATAAAGATATAAAGAGATATCCTCTCATGTTCATATTTAGTTATTCCCATTTTATCCTTAATTATTATTTTAAAAATAAATCAGACCAAACTGAACTAAATCAAACTGAACCAAACCAAACTGAACTAAACCAAACCAAACCAAATTGAACCGAACCATATCGAATCGAACCGAACCATATCGAATCGGACCAAACCGAAAAGAATCAGACCAAACTGAACCGAATTGGACCGAACCGAACCAGACCGAACAAAACAGAATCAGATCGAACCGAACCGAATCGAACCAGATCAAACCGAACTGAACCAAACCGAACCGAACTGAACTAGACTGAACCCAACCGAAACAAACCAAACCAAACCAAACCGAATCAGACCGAACCAAACCAAACCAGACCCAACCGAATCGAACCGGACCAAACTGAACCGAACCAAATCGGACCAAACCAAACCGAACCAAACCAAACCAAACCCAATCAGACCGAACCAAATTGAACCGAACCGAACTGGACCGAACTGGACAGAACCGAGCCGAGCTGAACCGAACCAAATCGAACTGAACCAAACCAAACCAAATTGAACCGAACAGGACCGGACCAAACCGAACCAAAGCGAACAAGACCGAACCGAACCGGACCGAACCGAACCAAACCGAACTTAACCGAACCGAACCGAACCATACCGAACTAAACTAAACCAAACTGAATCAAACTAAACCAAACCAAACTAAACTGAACCCAATCGAACCAAACTGAGTCAAACTAAACTGAAATACTATTCAGTTGTGTTGAATTTTAAACACCTTCAAAAGAAAAAGAGGAGAAAATTTAAAGAAAAATCTTACATTTTCATAATTAATTAATATATAGCAAAAGGATAATCATTTTGTAATGTGCGTAAAAAATGTCACACCCAAAAGTTTTTTCAGCATCAACACCACAGTCATAGGGTCCTCTTAAACAATTGAAACATATTGTTTTTTCCCAAATTAAATATAACAAGTGTATAAATAATGACATAAACAAATTGTATACTTTGAATAAAAAAAACATCCAAATAATAATTTTGAATTATTTTGTATTAACCTTTCACACAAATAACTACTTTGTCAAAGTGGAGAACATAGAGTTTCGAAATTGGTAAAAGCTTAAATATTTGAGAAAAATATTATAAGACGATGAAAAATAAAAGTGAAATGGGAGCACTGAAGCATTGAGTATCAAAAAATGAGAAGAATGCAAAAGACATATAAGAGAAGGATAAAATGTTAACTAGAGTTAAGGTTCAAAATAAGACATACCAGTTGGGTGAGGTGTGAGGTGTTAGAATTACAATGAAGGTGGTAAGGTGGGACGATGAAAGCAAGGTAACATGGCCTTATATAGTAGTGACGAGGATGAGAAACTCACGATCATTATCTCAATGGTGGTGACTGAATTAAAAAATTGAGTGTGCGCGGTGTTTAAGATAAGAGGCCATTGAAGAAAAAAGAGAAAATAAAATACATAATTCAATTAATGAGCAGTTAACCGATAGAAGTTTAGTTTTTTCAAAATAAACGATAAAACAATACGGTTTAATTTTTTTTACTGTAATATTTAATTTTTATTATTTTTTTTTACTTTAATATAATACAGATAATTATAGTTAAGTTTAGTTAGATTAATTTTGTTTATCTATAATAATATATAAAGAGGATACCCTCTTTTGTGTCTACATTTCATTTTTTCCAATTTTATCCTTAATTATTATTTTAAAAACTAATTATTTTATAAATAGTTTACTTTTAACCGTTAGTCTAAAAACTTATTTTGTCTTCAACAATTGTTTTTAAAATCTCTCTTATGTACATATTTTATTTTTCTAATTTACATTTAATAACTACTTCAAAAATTCATTATATATTCTTTATTGAACTGAATCGAATCGAATTAAACTGAACTGAACCGGACTAAACCAAACTGAACCGAACCGGACCAAGCTGAACCGCATTGAATTGAATTGAACCGCACTAAACCGAATTGAACCTTACTGAATCGAATCAAACCGCACTGAACCGAAACGAATCGGACTAGACCAAATTGAACCAAACCAAACTGAACCGCACTAGACCGTACCGAACAGGACCGACCGAATCGAACCGCGCTAAACCGAACCAGACTAGACCGGACCGAACCGAACTGAATCAAATCGGACTGAACCAAACCAGACCAAACAGAACCGAACAAAACTGAACTGGAATACTCTTTAGTTGTGTTGATTTTTATAACACCTTAACAAAAAAAGAGGAGAAAATTTAAAGAAAGATTTTACACTTTCGTAATTAATTAATATAGAGCAAAAAGATATTGGTTTTGTAATGTGCGCAAAAAATGTCATACCGAAAAGTTTTTTCAGCACCAACACCACAATCATAAGGTCCCTCTTAAACAATTGAAACATAATGCTTTTCCCCAAATTAAATATAGCAAGTGTATAAAGAATAACATAAACAAGCTGTATACTTTCAATACAAAAAATCCAAAAGACAAACTTGAATTGGTTTGTATTCACCTTTCACACAAATAACTATTTTGTCAAAGTGGATAACATAGAATTCCGAAATTGATAAAAACCTAAATATTTAAGAAAAATATTACAAGACAATGAAAAAGAAAAGTGCAATGGGAGAACTGAAGCATTGAGTATAAAAAAAAGAAAAAAATGCAAAAAGACATATAAGAGAAGGATAAAATGTTACTTAGGGTTAATGTTAAAAGAAAAAACACACCACTTGTTGATTATAACCATTTCTCATAAATAAACCATTAAATTTATGTAAACTCTATACTTAGTATTTAGAAAACTTTATTTCTTTTGTTGAAAGTTTATCAACTTAATTGAAAAATGGCACAATCTTTTCATATATTAATTCAAGACTTTTAAGTAAGTCAAAAGGTCAAATTACAACAAGTTTGACTACGAAGAAATACTAACACATGTCAAATACTCGATCTAAAATCTGAATACATTCACAAAATTTAAAACACAATCATGTTATTATTCATCTATATCTATATATAAATGGAATTCATTTTTTAATGTCCACATTTATCTTCTAAATTATCATTCAAATATTTTTTTAAAATAAAAATAATTATTTGATGAATATTACTTACATGCTATATCATGTACTGATACTTCAATTTGTGTTACATATCCGTGTTCGACACGTATCCCTATCTGATATTTTATGATACTTTACCGATATTTCTCAATGAAATATCTAATATATAAACCAATAATCCTTTTGTCATTACAACAATTTATAATTTTTTTTATGTTAAAAATGTTTAATGCATTTGATTCTATTTTGGATTCATACAAGAACAATTATATATTTCACATGTTTTTTAAAAAAATTGTATATTTTTTAATATGTATATGTCAGTGTCGTATCAAAATTAACATATCAATGTCAATGTGTCGTATCTGATACACAGATCATGTATGTACATAGTTGTTTTCAAGTGATTATTTGTTTAATTTAACTATTGTTTAAATTGAACTCTTTTTTAATTAAAAATACCTATAAAATAAATAAAAAATACTTACAATAAATTATAAAAATTATTTATATTTATTTTTACAATAATAATATATAAAAGTAACACACGCGCAATTCATATATTTTCACAAATTCAATTAAAAAAAATTATTTAATGACTCTTCGCAAATGATAAATAAAAAATTGCTTGCGATTTTACCTTATGGACGAAGCATACGATTTTAATTCAGATGCCAAAACTGAATTGACTATTTATTGATTTCTTTTATCTGATCCTTCATAAAATATGCTAATAATATAAAGCGCGAACTTAAATATTGTACCGTGAGTATAAAGTATGTGAGTTCTCCAATTAAATTATAATTATTATTTTCAAATTTATACAATGTATTTAACAAATTATAAACTTATAGGGTGAAATTTTAAATTTAATTAGAGAATAATACTAACTAAATTTATAATCAACATGTTAATCAGACCAACAATTAATTAAATATCAACGAGTCTCCTTGTTTTTAATTTAAAAAAAACACTTATTAAATAAAACAAGTAGATTTATATTGTTCTATTTGGTCATTTAATTTTTTTTATTCAGAATAAGTAACTTTTTGTTTACCCTCTTTGATTATTGAATGAGGTTCCTTTAAAAACTATTTATTTTAAATTTAAAAAACTACTGTAATAAGTTAAAGAGATTATTCTTTAATATTTCCCCCTACTAACAAGTTTTTATTTTCTATGGAAAACACATACTTACAATAACATATATTTAAAAATTGGATAGTGATATTTTGAAGTATTTTTTTATCTATTTTTAATTTACTGTTTTAATTGTTCTTCAATTTTTTATAATAATATAATATATATTAAAAATTGGTAACAAATTTATCAGAAATATCATTATCCAAAAATTTGACCTACGAAAATAAAATCTTTATTTTTGGTAGTACATGTGAGGTAATAATTAAAATTTGTAATTTCGTTGTAAAAAAGGAGATTAGTTTTATGAATTTGAAATTTATAAATTATGATTTATTCTTAACAATTTTTCTCTCATTTTTGTCTATCTTTCTATCTGAATAATTTGATATATTTATGTCAAGTAAGAGCATATTGATTATGCAAATAGTACAACCTGTAATTTTTTTAAAAATCAATTAATCTCAAGTTGAAAACCTAATATAATAGGTTACTCTGAAATGAAATTAATTGTGAGTACAGTAATTATAATTAACATTTAGTTAATTGATAACATATATGTTAACCATTATTAGAAAATTAGTTTTTCCCGTTATTTAAATGCATAGTTAAAATAATTTACGTAGAAATAATCAATAATATGTTTAATTATTCAATCTAGATATTTTAATTAGTTTATGTTATTTAATTAAAATTATTATAGTATAGAAGAACCCATAGGAAACGATGTTGTGGTTGTTATATAATGAAATTATTTTAACAAGGGAGAGAGATAGACAGAGGGAAGTCGAGGCGGCGAGAGTGGAGAGAGAGAATCCTATCTTCTCCGTGCGTCTTCTCCGTAAAGCCATACACACGCAGTGCTGTGCTGCGGATGTGGAGTTGAAACAGAGTATCGTATCAAACGATTCAATCGATGACGACTCAATCGACCAACCTATGGGTTCTGTTGGGGCTGGGTTTAGCGGGAATAGTTCTCATCACAAGAAAGTTCAAGAAGTCTGTGAGAGAGGATTTCGGCGCTTTCCTCGAGAAGCTTCAGCTCCTTCCTCCGCCGCAGCCCGCTCCTCCCAAAGCTCCTCATCCCCTCACCGCCCTAACTTTCGCACTCTCCGACTTGTAAACCTAACCTAATCGTTGCTCTTCTTTCTCTTTCTCTTCCTCTATTTCTTACTATTTAACATTTCTCATATTCTTCTGATTTTTTCTTTTCAGATTTGACATCGAAGGACGTGTCTCCACGTTTGGCCATCCTGAGTGGGCTAGGTCTCACGAGCCCGCTTCTTCCACTTCTCCCGCGGTTTCTGCTCTCGTAGAAGGAGGCGCCACCTGCGTTGCAACTACCGTTGTTGATGACTTTGCTCTAGGGTTCGTTCGTTTTCTTTTTTCTTTTTCAGTTCTTTCCAAAAACTTACATCTCGACATAACTATTCCCGTTTCTGTGAGAGAGTGGTGTAAAGGATGTGCTCGGTTTTTGCATGTAGGGGTTTAAGTTTTGTTTTGCTATTTCGTGAGTTGTTTGAGTTTTTTTTTTTAATTTTCAGTATCGGTGGCGAAAATAAGCATTATGGAACACCGACTAATCCTGCCGCGCCTGCACGAGTACCGGGTGGAGCCTCTAGTGGTGCTGCTGTGGCTGTTGCTGCCAATTTCGTTGACTTTGCATTGGGTGAGTTTCTTCATAGCTTATTTATTGCCTATTATCCATTTTTGACGTGCAAATCGCGACTTCATTGATACTCACTGATGACAGTTAAAAGGTTAATCAATTGTACACCTTTTTTTTTTTTGGTTGTTATCCATTTGCATGTATTCTTTCACTGGCTATGGAAAGTCCAGTGTGGAAATCAAGTAACGGTTAAGAAGTTGAGTCCTGTTTGGATAAACTTTTCGATGAGCACCTGTGATGTGAGAAAAAAAAATGACATAATCTTTTATCTTACCGATTTTAGATCAATGCTAAATTTTACTCTTACTGATTTTAGCTAGCGTATGGTTGAAGTTTTATCGTAATTTCTTCTACCACAAGTGGTTATGGTATTGTTTATCCAAACGTTTAGTTAGGTGAATTCTTCCAGTTATATTGTGATCAATACATACCATCTTTCTCTTGTATTTTTTATTATGTTCGTAACAATAACTAAATATTTGAAGAATTTACCTGCTTAATTGTCTCCCTGGTGATATTTCTGAGGGTCACACATTTATACGATGTAATGGAACATGTTTCTATACTTATGCACCATCATCTACAACAGGTATTGATACTACTGGTGGGGTGAGAGTACCTGCTGGATTTTGTGGCATTCTAGGATTTCGACCTTCACATGGTGCTGTTTCACATTTGGGAATCATACCTATTTCAACAAGTCTGGACACTGTTGGTATGGACAATTCAATTTTTTAATGTAGATTTGATTTATGAGCTTATGGGTTCATGTGAGCTTAATTGATTTATATTGAATGATTATTATTTTTATGTGATATAAGGATAAATTGCTTGGTTGCCTTTGTTTATTATTTTGGGCCTTTTTGTTTCTTAAATATTTCTCAGTAAGATAAGATCTTTTGAAATTTAAATACAAATTAAGGCAATTCAAAAATACACCAGGAAGAGGAAGAACTAATGTACTCTTATAATGGTTTTACATCGAGACACTTTTTGTATAGTTGCTGCTACTTCATTTTTTGTATATGGAGGCTATTAATATGCCATCTACTGCACTTTACAATTTTTTAACTCTGAAATGCCATTTTCAGGTTGGTTTGCAAAGGATCCCTCTATATTGCGTCGTGTTGGCCATATACTCTTACAAGCACCATTTGTAGTTCAACGCAGTCCTAGGCAAATAGTTATCGCTGATGATTGTTTTCAGCATATAAATGTTCCTCTTGACAGGAGTTCTCAAGTGGTGGTCAAAGCTACTGAGAAGCTTTTCGGAAGTACGTCATTTTTTCCCTTTAATATGGTCCCACCTTTTATTTCAATCATTATTAAAAGCTCTTACCTCAATTGTCACTCTGTGCGTCTTTGTTTGTACAACTTTATTCATGAAATCGCACTCCAATAATTTTTGTTCATCGTCAACTGTCTTCAGGGCAAGTATTGAAGCACATAAATCTTGGGGACTATATAAGTTCTAGAGTTCCAAGCTTGAAGGGTTGCTCTGGTCAGAAAACAAACGGTGAAGTGAAAGCTTCTTCATTGAAGTTACTTGCTAACATTATGCAATTCCTACAAAGGTTAGTTGGATTCTTTATGATATGGAGATACTATCATAATTTGCGAACTGTTGTTAACACTGGTTTGGAAATAATTGCATGCTTTTCAATCTGTCATTTGGACAACTTTTCTTTGAGATCGTATCACATACTCTATTACTAATATTTGGGCTAACCACAAGGTAGCCATGTCATACCTTCTATTTTCAATTATTATTCATCATTGTGGGTGTGGAATTAGCATTTGTTGTGTTATTATGACTGTCTGCGGAAGTCTTCAATCATATAGTGACTGTTTTCTGTATATTTGTGCAGGCATGAATTCAAACGTACACATGATGAGTGGCTGAACACAGTAAAACCTGACCAAAGTCCTTCTGTTTCAGCGCAATTGCATGACAAATTTGAGGTATCCGATGTAGATATTGAAAACTCCAAATCTGTTAGAAGCGAGATGCGTTCAGCTATAAATTTGCTTTTGAAGGTAATAATTTGACACCATTCTGCACACTAGTTTCCTCAAGCCCTTATTGTGTGTCATTCTTTGTGCCTTCTCAATTAAATTTGACTTACATGTTCTGAAGTATTCAATCTTAAACAGTGTCTGAATGACTAGATTGTTTACCGATAGGTTTTTGATAATTTTTTTCTTACTAAAAATAAAGTCAAGTCAAGTTGCTGTAGATGTTCTTCTATGAAGTTTTCTGTTCTCTATGTATGAAGACTATATCCTTTGTTTCTTATAAACAAGACATTGTTGTGCTGAGTGCATAATTTTTAACACTTTCAAGGATGAAGGAATTTTGGTTATCCCCACTGTAGCTGATCCACCTCCAAAATTAGGTGGGAAGGAGATCTTATCAGAGGATTATCAGAGCCGAGCATTTAGTCTATTGAGTATTGCAAGCATCTCAGGTTGTTGCCAGGTAAAATTTTCTCCTTGATGAAACATGATCGGTTACACACATGTATGTATGTATGTATATGTAGACTAATTTTTTTTTTGGCAGCAAATTCTTTCCTAAATAAAACATTACACGTAGGTTTTTTTTTTTTTGGTTTAGAATTATACTTTTACGAGAACCTAGTGAGTAAAAAAACTTTGGTGATGATGGTGGTTATGCATTTTTCATTTGTGTTTTCTTGATTTATCCTTTCAGGTTTCAGTACCATTGGGATTTTATGACAAGTATCCTATTTCAGTGTCCTTGATAGCCAGGCATGGTGGTGATCGATTTTTACTTGACACACTACAGACCGTGTATACCACTCTCCAAGAACTGGCTGATATTGCTTCCAAAAGCAAACCATCCGAAAATGTTGTCAGTAAGGAGCAGTCTGCTGAGTTCGCTAAAGAGAAGGTATAACATTAAATAAATTATAAACTCAATCCTTATTTTGACTGTAATCATACAATTCAACTTGCATTGTTTTACTTCTAGAACATCACTGATTTTGAAAACTGAGTGTTGTGAGCCACATATTTTTGGTTATTGTATCTAAACTTATCAGAAAATATGTTGGATTTTTGTATCAAGTTCGGTTTTTCCTTTTTGTGGTTGATATGTGTACTTCAATCTAATATTCATGCATATTTATGGATGGATTTTTTACAAGTTTCATTTGGTGTATGTTCATCACAGTTATAGCTAATTGGCAAACTTTGTCCTCGTCTGATCTGCTGTATGGGTACACTAACATTGCAAGTAGCTTATAAATTTTAATATTAGTTTGTAGGACAGTTCTTGTATATGGGTTAACATCATGTTGTGTTTCATGGAAGTACCATAAGCTAGAATTATGTTAACTTTCATTTGTTCATCATTGTCAAATGTTGATTTGAACTTGCTTTGGGATGTTATAATTTTGCCTTGGCAGTCCCCTATATTGTCCTTTGTTTTAGGTTTAACTATCTATTATTCTGATGGAGGTGAACTCTGTATTGATAACCTTTGCGAAACTGTTATTGCCTTGTGAAGCTGCAGCCACCATATAACTTGTATATTTATGCCCATGTCATTATGTTTTCAAGTTCTCTGTTTTTGTTAAATGAACGAACGAACCCCCAAATTAGTCCCTCAAGTATTACCTCTCTCTCAAGTAGCCCCTAAAGTAATAAACCTATGTAAGTAATCCTTCAAGTATTGAGTGTCCATCAGTTTAGTTATAAAGTTGATGTATTTTAGTAAACTCCAACTTTGCATAGTCTAATTTTTTACGTTGGTCCATTTAAGAGATTTTTTTTTTATTCTTTATTAGATCAAATATGGTATTTTTGGCTGTTTGATTCTGAGTATTTCATTTATTTTTCACCTGAACCCTCTGTTTTCTATTGTTTGCCACAAATGTCAGGGAAATCAAGCATATAAAGATAGGCAGTGGCAGAAAGCCATTGGATTTTACACAGAAGCTATCAAACTCTGTAGTGACAATGCAACGTACTATAGTAACAGGGCTCAAGCGTATCTAGAACTTGGAAGGTAGTGTTTTCTTCTGGCTATTTGTCGAAAGTGTCTGGCAAAATCTTGATTTGTTTCCTCTGTTTATCCAGTTATCTTCAAGCTGAGGCCGATTGTACCAAGGCAATTAGTCTGGACAAAAAGGTGACTTTCTTCAAAAAACAATGTGCATTTGTCATCATAGTCATGCAAAAGCTTGTCTTCATTCCAAATATGCATGGGTTTGAAAATTAAGGCTGTTATATAATTAACAAGACATTTGAGTTGTATAACAACTTTGCATCAATTTAGCTTCCAGGTTTAGTTTAATATAAAGAGAAAACAGAGAAAGATGACAGTGTCTTTAATGGGATCAAGCAGGAAAAAAGATATTTCATATTACTGTTTAATCTGTAGACTACACGATATTCTACTATTCTTTCCTATACTAAAATAAAGTTGTTATATAATTAATAAGACATTTGAGTTGTATAACAACTTTGCATCAGTTTAGCTTCGAGGTTTAGTTTAAATTAAAGAGAAAACATAGAAATATGACAGTGTCTTTAATGGGATAAAGCAGGAAAAATGATATTTCATATTACTGTTTAATCTGTAGACTACACGATATTCTATCAAACTCGCTCTATCATGCTTAAACATCGTCGAACATTTTATAGTAACATTTGTTTATTATCTGTTTTACCCAGAATGTGAAGGCCTATTTTCGTAGAGGTACAGCTAGAGAGATGCTAGGCTACTACAAGGAAGCAATTGATGGTACGATCTTTTCATTCTTTCAGACATTTTCTTTTTTTGCATCTTATTATTTCATTAGAAAAATTGAGAAGGAATGTCAAATATGCAGTATTATTTTAAAAAGAAGCTATTAACCACTAGTGTGGCAAGCCACACATTTCCATTTTGTTAAACGCATGCATGAATTCATCTTTTCTAAAGTTCTTCAAAATAGAAGTATTACATCAAGCATGGGGTCTATAGTTTCCTAGTTTTCAGAATAGAAAACACACTCTTATTTGATTAGAGGGTTTTTTGGACACTTTTATTTGAAGTGGGACACTGCATGTATTAGGAGTTAAATTTGTCCCAGTGGCCCGTATTTCCTTGATTTCTGATTTGGGTGCTATCATTTTGATTTTAGTATTTTTTTTTTTTTAATTTGAAATGGAAGGTCAGATATTGTATTTTGAAGATTGGACTGTGCGAACTTCACACACATTTTATGTAGTTTGAAATAATTTGTGATGAAATTTGGAGTTGCACTTTCAAATTAGGACATATTGACAGGGTTCATCTTGTTTTATTGGGATTGTTCTCATTTTGGGTAAGATACGAAAACTTTCCTGCGTTGGCTAATGATGGCTTCTGCTTTGCAGATTTTAAGTATGCTCTTGTACTTGAGCCGACCAACAAAAGGGCAGCTGCAGCTGCTGATAGGTTGAGGAAGCTATTCCAGTAGGTACATAATTTTGGCATGGGATAAGGGGCTTCAAAAGATATTCATTGTTGGTGGTGCTGGTGACCTATAAGCGCTGAGACGATTAACGAGTTTCTAGTTACAATAATAGAAGAGTAATTCGCATGTGATTTCTGCAAAATGATAATGATTCTTTTGTGCTTTTGAGGCATATCAATTTTTAGACATGGAAAGCATGTATGGTACCCATCCCTTCTTCAGGTTCTTTGACAAAAGTTACGTGTTATTACCAGAATGAGTCCCAATTTTGCTGGAGGTAAATATATTCGGATTGTAATCAGTCAAGTGAGGTGGTTCGTATGACTATAGCTCGTTATTTAACTGTTTTTCTATTGTACTTTCACAGCTTATTATGACTACAGCTGTGCATTTTTCTTAAAGATGGATCGTACATCGCAGGTCCTTTATTATTTTGCGCATTTGAACTCTTTCATTCGATATTCCAAGTGCTTATGACTTGAGCCCCTTGTTGGCTAAAAGAAGGAAGGTCTGCTTGCTAGAATGCTGCTATTCATTAGTTAAACTCTCAATTATAGAAGAAATTTTCTTTCATTAGGATTTTAGTATTGGATGGTTTCATCCTTATTATGTTGTGTTAATTGGCTGCAGTTGTATACTATTACTGAAGCTATTGGATATCATCATTTTGTTCAGCTATTGCATATTTTCACGTTTCTATTAACGGTAAAAGTTACATTCGTGAAGTTTTGATGTCAATGAAAACTGATAGGTTGTTGCTCCCACTTGGAGCAGGGGAGAAATGGTTCTAGAAAATCCATTTTGCCTCTAAATTGAGAAGGTAATTTAAATGTATTTTTAAAGAGGGTGGAAAAGCTGTCTGTAAAGAGAAAAGGATTGTGTTTTCTGTCCTTAGTCTTTTTCTTCATAGTTGATTCTGTGTTTTTTACTAAGAAATATCACCTTTCCCAATTTGACAGGGATTTGAATTGCTAAAATTCAGAGGCTTCTGTTGTAAATACGCGTAAAACAATTAAATCTTAGGATGAAAGTTATTTAAAATGGATAAGCTATATGCTCTTCTGAGTGGTGTTTAGTAGTTAACTAAAAAGCTAGCTAGAAACCAGTAAACTAGCATATTTACCTATAAGTGTTTGATTCCATAATTAAAAAGTAATGTAAAAAATTATAATTATATATTTTTTATATAAACTTTTTTAGACGTTTTTCTTTTTGCTTATTGATGTTTGAGTTTTATGCAAATCTTGAATTCTCATGATTTTACAATTCTGAGACATTTTTTTGCATCTTTATATTTCATGACAAAAATTGAAAAGGAATGTTGTGCATTATTATTTTGAAAGAGAAGCTAGTAAGCACTAGTGTGGTAAGCCACACATTTCCATTTTGTCAAAGTCATGCATGGATTCATCTTTTCTACAAGCTCTCCAAAAATAGAAGTATTATTTCAGAGTGAGTTGGGGTGTATTGTACTTTCAAAGTTTTATCGTCTGGGTGCCCAGAGGAAGTTCCCCATTTGTTAGTGCTTATGACTTAAAGTGAACACATGCTTATGACTACAATGTGCATTTTTCTTAGACATGGATCGTACTGCATCACTGGTCCTTTATTATTTACCACCGAATCGAACTTTTTGAGCGGCCCCCAGTGGGCTAAAAGAACAAAAGGTCTGGCTGCAAGGATGTCTCTCCTAAGTTAAATTATGACAATTATAGTTGAAAGAATAACCTCCTCTATTATGGTTCATGCTTTCTTGCACTTCGATATTTGTTTAATTATCAGATATCATATTTTTGTTCAGCTATTAAAGGTAAAAGGTACATTCATTGAGTTTTGATATCCATGAAAATGGATATACTGTTGCTCCTTCCTACTCTGCATACTGTTTTTCTGGTTACTTATTTATTTGTCAAAGTTGACATGAAATTTAAATATATTCTCTACTATTTTTTAACTGTAATATCTAATAGTAACTTGGATATGTTTTTCAAAATTTTAAAAAAATGCTAAATACAAAGTAGTCTCTGAAGGGGATAGAAAAGCTGTCTGTAAAGAGAATAGAAAAGCTAATAGAGAGCTATTGAGAATGTTTCTTGTCTTTTTCTTCCTGATTAATTATGTGTTTTTTTAAATAAACGAACAATTATAATTTTCTATTCGAATTTGACAGGGACTTGAATTGCTTAAATTCAAAGGCATTATTTTGTCGTAAATATGCGGAAAACAATTAAATATTAGGACGGAAAAATGTTTAACATGATTGTGGCAATGAAGTAACATATTTACCCAAGTGTTTGATAAAAAAATGTTAAACTATTTGTAAATTAAAAACTATTAAATATTAACGTTAAGTATGATCAAAATAATAAACACGTAACTATTCTTTATGAAAGAAAAATAAAATAAAATAAAGAACGATCAAATTTGCAAAAGAAAAACAAAATGGAAAAACCTGTAAAATTCCTAATTGTATTCTTGCACATATTTACCAAAAGCGTGCATCTTTAAAATGCAAAATATTGTATCATTAAGATGGCTGGGAACTAGGGATATACCATCATCCTCTAGGATACTTTTGATTTGACAAACAGAAATTGTTACCTCAATCAAACGCCAAAAGCTCATCCAGCTGTTCGTCTGTCCAATGGGGGACTGAACTTCTTTGACTTTCCATCTGGCTCTGACTTTCCAAGTGATTTTTCATCTCAGTTTTTTCAGCACGAGATGTATGAACTGATTTCGATGTAGAACTATTGCCTTGAGCAATATGCGCTAAACTGTCGGCTTCTTCATCCAATCTAGGAGGATTGGGTTGATCTTCCATCTCACTATCAAGCTCACCAACACAGTTTCCTTCCACATGTCCAGCATTATCCACACTCAACGCCAAGTTCTCTCTTCCCCAAACAGTTTCGCTGTGAGAGGGCGTTGAAGCCAAAGCTTCAGCCCTCTGCCACTCAATATCTGCTACTTGTCTAGAACTTGACTCAAATCTGAGAGCAGACATGATTTCTTCATTTCTTTTCAGGGGCGGAGATGATGAACTTCCAGATGCTAACAACCTTTCAGGCCTTTCTGTAGCAAAGAGAGCCATGTATGAATTTCCAATAGCTCGGTAATATCAATTACGCACAAAAAATGTGTTCAATAAATACTTGATTAAAGAACTTGATTCATAGACGTGCACATACCCACACTAGGTGTAGTGCGTATCACTGGGCGTACAGGATGTACCAACTGTTGTGATGGAGGTCCACAGTCCTTGGAGAAGACCTGTGTAACATATTAACAAGCTATGGGCACACAAGCGAACACTTTTCAACAATAAGCATATGTTGACAATGCACATAATTTAAACATAAGATAGTGTATTCACCAGTGGCATCTAATCATAGACTGACATATATGTTAAAATTTGTGGTTCCTACATTAACCAACTTAAAAACCACAATATTATGTTTTCTTACTAATTACTAGCCAAAACAATTTTATGTTGACAATGGATGAAAACTACACTATAAATAAAGTGACCTAACTCGTCTATAACGTGGAATCGAATTCATAAACAAAATGGGAGTAACCTGAAATGAAAAACAGAGACGACCCTATGGCATACCTGGAGAACATTGCGCAATGTTACATTCAGATAACAGGTACGGGTATGACAAAACACAGCAACCTGTAAAGTATAGTAGAATTAAATGGAAGCAAGGAAAATGTGAAACAGACACAAGAGAAAACAGTAGCAAGGAGAAAGACCTCGTGCAGAACCAAGACAGAACCAACAGCAATGTCCTTCGCAAATTCCGGATGCGCCAAGACTTTGCGATGGAGACTGGCGCTAAGAGTGGTCGTAGGATCCTGAAACGGGAAATTCATATGAATCTTCTCATGAAACGCAGATGAAGCATTTACATACATCTATAGTTGCAGAGAGTAAAAGTAGAGCGAGTACCTTGAGCGTAATCTTCATGTCACCGAGACCGTTGGGAGTGCAGGATTTGATAACAGCTACGACCAGAGGCACTCTTCCAGTAGTCTTGATTGAGTTCAACGGCGTGCCGTGTGCGACGTCATTAGCCTCCACCATACCCTGCGAGCGAACAAATTGGATGGCGCAGAGCCAGGGATTGGTGCTGAAATCGCGGTGACTTTCGAGGCCGACGCGCCTTATGAATTCCTGAGTGGGAAGTGGGTCGTCGCGACAGCGGTTGCTCATGACGGCTTGAACGGCGCCGGCAGGGCCAGGAATGAGGGAAGAGGAGCTGGATTGGGCGTTGCAAGGGCGGAGGAAGGCGGAGAGATCGGCGTCATCGACGCCAAGGGCTACCCAGGGTTCCATTTCCTTCGCGCGGGAAAAGAAATCTCCCGCTACTTCCTTTTCTTCTGTTTGGTTGGGTCCATCATGAGCCCGGCCCAATTCGAAAGTTATATATACTCGACTCATCATCCACGTTGGGTTATATTGTTTTTCTTTACCATCAACGTTTGTATTAGATTTTTAATGTATTTAATTGTTATTATATTGATATTAAAAAAATATTTAGGTTTAAATACCTTTTTTGTCCTTATTTTCGTAGTATTTGTTGCGGATGTTTCTCATTTTCACATAATGTTTAAAATGGTCCTCATTTTGACCGAATGTTTATAAGTCCTCATTTTCGCAATTCGTGTTTTATTTGGTTATTTTTTGTAACGTCGTTTAAATCGTTAACGGAACATTGTACAAGTGGTTTGTATTAGGGTGTGTACTGTACAGGTGGCTAATTAACGTTAATTTTTCAATTTAGGAGAAATTTTGCAATTAGGAAAATTTCTTTATCTTCGTCTTTTTTGAGTTCAAATTTGCAGAGGAAGCAGCTAATACTTGTCATTTCATCAACAGCTCGTAAAGCAATGGTAAAAGCATGTAAAGATTCTTTTGTCTTCTGTAGACCCATCATAGGTTTACATCATAGGTTTGGATGGGTGTTTTTTAAAAAGGAAACATCATATCATAGGTTTGGATGGGTGTTTTTTAAAAAGGAAAATACGGATGTGAGTTGATGCTAATGATCAGCTTGGAATTGTTTATTGGTGATCTTGAAGGTATTGACGTGTGTAGGACAATAGTGCACGAAGTGATACAACACGATTGCCTCCAACGATTACAACCAGAGATAAAGGAAGGATTGAGACAGTCACATACCTATATAATGGGATTGCAAGAAGAAGATTGCAGCAATACCAATTGAGAATGGAGGAACAAGATTGTCAAAACTCACCAACTGCTCAAACATTCCCTACCAAAACCCTAGCTCACTTATTTATCCCCAAATATCTAATTAAGCCATTTGTACAGTACACGTAATACACCCTAATACAAATCGTGCCACATGTACAATGCTCCGTTAATGATTTAAACGGTCTTACAAAAAATGACTAAATAAAACACGAATTGCGAAAACGAGGACCATTCTAAACATTCTGTAAAAATAAGGACCATTTTAAACATTCTGAGAAGATGAGGACCATTCGTAACAAATACTATGAAAATGAGAACTAAAAAGGTATTTAAGCCAAATACTTATAAATCCATATTTTATAAAGAAAAGCTAACTAAAATTAATTCTAATAATTCATCAATTTTAATTAGGAGTATCTTAGATTATCAAAATTTGACATGATAAGTTTATTCCAACAAACTTAAGATCCTCCAATCATATTTAGAAATCCATAAAATAAAATAAAGCAAGGGCTGTGAAAAGAGAACCACAAAAAAACTGGAGGATGAAGAGTGGTATCGGCGGAGAGTAGCGGGGAACATCGTACACGTTGAAGGTGCATGCAATTCTGAATCAATGGCTTCAACCACTCTCTTCCCTTCTATAAAACCAAGCCAAAACCCTGGCCAACGTTAATCTGTATCTCTCACGATTCATCACACAAACGTTCGATCTTTCTCTTCCTCTTAATTGTAACAACCACACCAATAAATTACACAATAGTATCGCCGAAAAATAAAACAGTTCTGGTGGGTTAATTAATAACCTCCCTAACGTAATCATATTTTATCGTTACTATTTTCATTTTTCGTTCAATTGCAAATAACAAGCTATGTGTTGAATTTGGCATGTGAAAGAGAGGGGGAGGGAGACAGTGATTGGGAGGTACACCAGTGTGAAACATGGATGAATTACTCGGCCTTCTAAGAATTCACATCAAGCGTGGCGTCAACCTCGCCATTCGCGATGTCAGCACCAGCGATCCATACGTCGTCGTTAAGATGGACAAACAGGTATCGTATCGTATCTCGTTAAAATTTCTACACGAATCAAACTTTAATTACTTACCTGAAATCGTGACCTGTTTCTTCAGAGGCTGAAGACTCGTGTGATTAAAAAGGACATCAACCCCGAATGGAACGAAGATCTTACCCTTTCCGTGTCAGATCCCTCGATTCCGCTGATGCTGGTAAAAGAAGATAACAGAAGAAAAAATAATGTTGATATTTTGGTTTTGGCTGATGCATTTGAATGCTTAATGATTTCAGACTGTGTATGATCATGACACTTTCACCATGGATGACAAAATGGGAGATGCAGAACTTGATATCTCACCGTATATAGAAGCCTTGAAGACGCAAGTGGATGATCTTGCCGCTGGAACTATAATCACCAGAATACAACCATGTAGAACGAACTGCCTCGCGGAGGAAAGTTGCGTGGTTTTTGAGAACGGAAAAGTGGTGCAAGATGTTGTTCTAAGACTAAGACACGTGGAATGCGGTGAGCTGGAACTTCAATTGGAATGGATTAGTCTTCCCGGGGCCAAGGGTTTATGAATTTTCTTTCATCTTCATGCCAAAAATTTCTTCAAACCCTTTTATCAAGTATGTCTACTTATATAATTTCTTTTTTTTCTTTTTTTCTCCCATCTTTTCTAGTGTAATATTCTAGGCTTCACGGAGACTCACCTTATTCTTGTTTTTTTCTTGAGTCTTCCAACAGGCCAATCTATGGTGTTTTCCACTCATAACATAATTTATTTATGCTATTTCTTCTATATTTTTTTATTTAAGTAAAAAAAATGTAATTAACGGCTTTCATGAATCTCAAAACTTTACTTAAACTATATTTCATCTTCTAAATTATCAAATGCGACAAGATATTTCGATCTTCGCACTTTAAACTAAAGAAAATATTTCGTACTTCCCATATATTTTGATGTAGAACCAAGCACGAGATTATACTTGGAATCAAGAATAGGTATTCCATACGTTTAAAGGAAATTTGAGTTTTTTTATAAAAGTATTAGTTTAATTTTTCAGTGTGTACGAAATTGACCGAAGGAATGTGTTTGAAATTGGATGTGAATCCACACAAATATGCCTCGTTGCGCAACAAAATATATTTACACATTGGTTGAAGGAATGGAGTAGGTAAGAGGTAAATAAGACAAAGGAGTTGAAATCGAAATGCATGCACTGGTTTTATGGTCTTAGGAAACATAAAAACCCGTGGTAGTGCGTGCAACTAAGCATGGCGTTTAGAAATTCGAAAATTTAATATCTAAGTACTTATCACTTCTACCAGATATATACTTCCTTATTTTTCTTAATCACATTTTTCAAAATTTAATTTCAGCATATATAGTTTATGTGCTAAGAAATTTTCATGATATCCTCAGTAGCCTAGCAAGTAAAATTTATTTTTAGTTTTTTTTTTCTTTTTTAATTTAAGGGTGCCACGACCGAGCGCCATTAAAGGTTGCATGCTTTCTCAGTAACATTTTCGTTTGCACTGCTGGTGCTGTTACCAATTTATGATTATTTTCTGTTTGTTTTTGTATCAAATTTTGTCTTAAAACGTTCAAAATGGATACAACTATCATTTTTAGTATATTAATATATTTCATTTCTAATTGACATATCTTATCATTTCGAATTGAATTCATAAGAAAATAAAATACATGAAGTTACCAACTTGTTGATAAATTTTAACCACAAAAGAATTGACAAAAAGGATATAAAAGCAATAAAAAAAATCGAAATATTTATTATTTCTAACATATTTTTCTTAAAAGATTCTCTAGTCCTCTATTCCGTTAGCCTGGTAGTTTTGCAGAACTAGTTTCTGCTTTTTATTACCAGCATTAACATTTCTTAATTATTTTTACAAACTACCACACACCTCATACATTATACTATAACATTCTTAATTATTTGAACAAATACTAGACAAAAGTTTCCTATAAAAATAGTTGATTTAAAAGTAAAAAGAACAAATAACTTTCTCCATGTTTCTCTTCAAATGAAGTAACTAAGACTTAACCATATATAGAAAAAATGGAAAAAAGTAGCAATGCAAAGAATCAAACCAGTAACACCTTCACATTGATAGTTCTGCCTTTGTTGCTGTAATTCCTTTCCTATATCCATATCTATTATGAACATCTACATGTTTAATGCAGAATCGAATATGAACTTAGTTAAAGTTTAATTCTTTCCCTCTCTTTGTTTCTCCAAAATTCACGGAACATGAAATTATTTTGCATATCAGAGCATTAACAAAGTGAGCTTTCATATAGTTTCATACATACCCTGTATTTTTACTTAAACATCGATTACTTTAAATAAATGCATTTTAAAATATTAAGGTGCGAAGAAGACGTATAACTAAATTAAGTCCGATCATAACTTTACATTAATATTAATACCAATATTTATTATATAAAAAATTGCTGGAATCAACTTTCTAATGTTTAAGAAAACATGGACAAAGTACTTTTGAGGACCAAAATGTCTGTATAAAGCCATATGGTTAGGCATAATCTCTTCTAAAATTGATGAAATCCCACAGAAAAAGAAAGGGAGAAGTAGAGTGGTCATAGGAAGAAACAGAGGTTTGAAAAGAAAGGGCAAAAGAAGGGACCAGAGGCAGATAGTGTTTGTTGCATAACAATCTGTTTTTTCTGTGCCTTTTAGGCTTTTCTGACACACTCCACTCCCCTCAAGGCTCACCCACAACACAACCCCAAATCCAAACACAATTCCAAACAAAATAAAAAGGAAAAAAATTAATTAATAATATCCCTAGCCCCCTCTCTCTCTGTGTTGGGGACTGAACTGCAAGTGGAAGCTCATTGCACGTACGTACCTCTCGAAGATTAAAATTTTTTGTTGTATTTTCATTATTACCCCACTTCGGCACCACCTCAAAAACCAGACACACGTGCTCTGCCTCTTCACTTCTTCATCAACTTCATCATCTCTCTCTTTCATTTTCTCCCATCAACCTCTCTTCTCCGAAGGAAAGAACAAAATGATCACTGTAACCGACTTTTACCACGTCATGACCGCAATGCTGCCACTCTACGTGGCCATGATACTCGCTTATGGTTCCGTGAAATGGTGGAAAATCTTCTCCCCGGACCAATGCTCCGGCATAAACCGTTTCGTTGCTCTATTCGCCGTCCCTTTACTCTCCTTCCACTTCATCGCGTCCAACAACCCCTACGAGATGAACTTCCGGTTCATCGCTGCGGACACGCTGCAGAAGATCATCGTGCTGGTGGTGCTGACCATCTGGAGCAACGTGAGCAAGAGGGGGCGTTTGGAATGGGCCATAACGCTGTTCTCAATCTCCACCCTCCCCAACACGCTGGTGATGGGTATTCCGTTGCTGAAGGGGATGTACGGGGAGTTCTCCGGGAGTTTGATGGTGCAGATAGTGGTGCTCCAGTGCATCATCTGGTACACCTTGATGCTGTTCATGTTCGAGTACAGAGGCGCCAGAATGTTGATCTCTGAGCAGTTCCCCGACACTGGCGCCACCATTGTCTCCATCCACGTGGACTCCGACGTCATGTCGCTTGATGGACGACAACCTTTGGAAACCCAAACCCAAATCAAAGAAGACGGCAAGCTCCACGTCACCGTCAGAAAATCCAACGCCTCCAGATCCGACATCTTTTCTAGAAGGTCCCAGGGCTTCTCTTCCACCACCCCTCGCCCTTCCAACCTCACCAATGCAGAGATTTACTCTCTCCAATCCTCCGCAAACCCCACTCCCAGAGCCTCCAGCTTCAACCACTCCGACTTTTACTCCGTCATGGCCCCTCCTCGTAACTCCAACTTCGCCACCAACGACGTTTATGGCTTCTCTGCTTCCAGAGGACCAACTCCCAGACCTTCCAATTACGACCAAGATGCTTCCACTGCTGCTAATACTAAAAACAACGACAAACCTAGACATCATTACCCTGTCTTCTCCCACCCCAATGGTCTCAAGAAGCCCAATGGACACCCCCACCCCAAGCCAGAGGATTCAAACAAGGACCTTCATATGTTCGTTTGGAGTTCAAGTGCTTCCCCTGTCTCCGACGTGTTTGCCGGACATGAAAACGATCATAAAGAAGTGAAGCTCGCTGTGTCTCCCAAAAAAGGTTTTTTTTTTTTTCATATATACATTTCTATCTTAATCTTGGTTCGGTTGTTTATTATTATTGTCGTTGTGATCGACAGTGGAGGGTAACAGAGAAGGTCAAGAAGAGTACCTTGAGAATGAGCATGAAGGTGAGAAAGTTGGGAACGGAAATCAGAAAACCATGCCTCCAACGAGTGTAATGACACGGCTTATTTTGATCATGGTGTGGAGGAAACTCATCCGAAACCCCAACACCTACTCCAGCCTCATGGGTCTAACTTGGTCACTTGTTTCATTCAGGTAAGTTTTTCCTTGCTCAACAACATTTTCGTTCTCGTGATTCTTCTAATCGATTATTATTGTTGTGTTTGTTTGTTGGCATGTTTATGTGGCTAGGTGGAAAGTTGAAATGCCTACCATAATTGCCAAGTCCATTTCCATATTGTCAGATGCAGGGCTTGGTATGGCCATGTTTAGTCTTGGTAAGTATAAACACTGTAATTAATTAATGTAAAGAAGTAGCTAGGAAAGCATTAACATGTTGTGACCTTTGTTTCCTTGGAAAAGAAAAAGAGGGGGCAGAAAATCTTTTCCGATTCTTTGTTAGGTTTGGTTTAGAAAAATTGTGATGGATTGATATGCACGATAACAGGTCTGTTCATGGCTTTGCAACCGAGGATCATAGCATGTGGAAATTCCACAGCAGCTTTTTCCATGGCCGTGAGATTCCTTACAGGTCCAGCTGTCATGGCAGCTGCTTCCATGGTCGTTGGACTCAAAGGTGTTCTCTTACACGTTGCCATTGTTCAGGTATCCATTCCTCTCTCTCTTTTTCTTTTTGCTCCCTTCCAACAAAAACCAATACAATATTCACTCACACAACCTCAAGAAATTCCATTGCATTAAAATATGTGTGAGCATATATGTACCTCTGCCAAGATAACATATTATATTGCAAAAACTGGTTAAATTAAAGCTCTTAATTGGTTAAATTTTCTGCTGTAATGTCGATCTGCACCGTGGTTGGTTCCCTCAGAAAAAGGATCAAATTCTCTGCAAAATGGTAGCTTGCAAAGACCGAGTCTGAAAAGATAACAGAACAGAAACCCACACACCTTAAAAAAAGTTCTTGAGGTTGTGCTTGTACAACAAACATTTGACTGGTTTTTTGTTTGGCGTTTGAAATAAATATACAGGCAGCTCTTCCTCAGGGAATTGTCCCATTTGTGTTTGCAAAGGAATACAATGTGCATCCTGATATTCTCAGCACAGGGTAAGAAAAAATATGAAATGGAATTACTTTTTCTGTTTTCTAGTAAAAAAAAATTCTAACCTTGACGATGTATTCGACTAAAGTCAGTGTTAAATAATTGTATTGATTGTAAATACTGGCGTTATAATTGAAAAATGGTATTGAAAATGCAGAGTTATTTTTGGGATGTTGATTGCATTGCCTATTACACTGGTGTACTACATCTTGCTGGGGTTATGAGCGAATGAGAAGATGAGAAGATGAAGATTGCGTGTGACGCCATTGCAGAGTTCTTGGAGAAGGAGAACACGTGCTGAATCAAATACACGAGCGTCACCATAATAGAATAGGAGGCATTGATCCTCGAATGAGTTTTCGTTTTTCATGTCCTTGCTTTTAGTGAAAATGTAAAATCATGTTTGTAGATAATTATTTTTTTCAGGGAAAGCTAGTTTATAAAAAAGACTATCTCTTTAAATTTTAAATTAAAAATTCTCCTTGATTTCTTGTTATTCTTCACACTTTTTTGATTAAAAATTTAGATAACAAATATGTAAGATTGTTAAATATTTTGAATTCAAGAAAAAAGTTTACCCAACTTATTTATTTGAAGTGTCTTGAAGAAAAAGTTGAGGTTGTTTGTTTGAGGTAACCTAGTGATGAATTTAAGATTTTGTAATGAGTTGTGAAGGAACACGTGTGATGTTTCAATCTAGCGGCATATTTTGTGATTGAATATTCAGTTGATGACGTGGTCTGTTTCGCCCAAGATGTGGGATTGAGCATATAAGGAAGAGGGAAATAAATAAAAGGTTTGAAATCCATATATGTAATAAATGAGTTTGACTATGTTTTATGTGTTTGGAAATATATGAAAGTAGTAGTGAAGAAAGGGACCCCATCATAGATAGCATAGGGGTTTGATTTGATGTAGACTCGTTTGGAATATCAGGGGACAACTTTCATAATCTAAAATTATTATTTTTGTTAGGTTATTTTTTATTAAAATTATCAAAATTAAATAATTTCTTTAAAAAATTTAAACTTAGAGAAGTTGTATCAATTCAAGATAAATTTCATAAAAAAATTAGTCTTACAACTTGAGATAACTTTAGTATTTTTAATAAAGAAATTGAAGTCATGTAAACGTCACATGATTGAAAACATTTAAAAGTAAAACTAAATATTCCCAAAAGTTATTTTAAGGAATGTTAACTTCAACTTTTTCATAAAAAAGGTATTAATTTAATACAACATAATTTCAATTGAAATAAAATCGTCTTTAACATAACACATTTTTTTCTTTTTAAGTCATTTCAACTTAACACAATTTATCCAAATTCGATTTATTTTTAAAATTTACTCTTTTACATAATTTTATAATAAAATTTTACAAAGATAGTAAAAAATTAGTTTTCCTCACATCTATTATTATGATAATTTCATAATGAAATTTCACAAAATTAGTAATTTTTTTCTCATATCTCTAATCTTCAATGTATATACGTTGCCTTTATGCGACAATTTTTTGTTTTCGATATTCGTTACATGACGTTATTCACCAAAACTTGTAAACTAGTAAACCAGAAAATAGAAAATGAATGGATTATGTCATGATTTAGTTTGGTCTATGAATTAAATAAATTAGGATGAGTTTTATTTATTATTGAATAAAATTTGTTATAACTAAATTAATTAACTTTTACAGATTTTGGTAATTTTAAACGATGAAATACTCGATTTAAAATGTATTTATATTTGAACTAATTTATTATGATTTGATTTATTTAATTCATTTTATTTTTATAAAATTTATGTTATTTTTAATTATATTATACTTTAAATATAATTTTGTTTTAAAGTTTTTTAAATTTTAACTCAATTTATCTAATTTAATGCACGTTTATGAGTAGGTAAAAAATTACAATTTGTAGTTGAGGTATAAATATTTCTATTTAAAAATGTAATAATTTAAACATCATTTGATCTATCTAACCTCAATCATGGAATATTTGATACTATTACTATATTTCTCATTCTATGCAAGCAACATCTCTACTTTTAATGACTAGTTATAATGAGGAAAAAGTTCATACCGTAGGAGTTATATATAGAATATATTCTTTACAATGTTTTATTTTTATTTTCTATTACTATTACTATTAATATTTTTATTTCATGTTTTTTTTTTATATGATCTCTTAATTACGAATTCTTGTATAGAAATTACGTTAAAATACAGTTTTGTAAATTGTCGTAAGCTTTGTCATTCAAGATAACCGAAGGAAAACAGAGTAAGTACTGTGTATGATGTACATTTTCACTGTATTAACATTTTATTAACTAAATTCCATAAATTAACTGACTTTAATGTATTAAATTATACTCTAATTTTAAAATATTAACATTCAATTGTCTAAATATTAACAGCTTTCTGGAATAAACTTCTCTTCTTCTTTCATCTCATGATGTGAATTCTCTTTTTGGTGATAATTTGGGTGTGCAGGTAGTAATATTTGGGGTGCAGAAAGAAAAATAAGTTTCTTGGACTTCTTAAATAAAAACTTCTTGAATCTAAACGGGCTTAGTTGTGAGATGTTGGTTCTTCTTCTTTATCCTACCAAAGAAGAGAGAGAAAGCACGTGACTGGAGGCATTAAAGCATTCAAGAATATATATATATATTTTTTTTTGTTTCAGAAGCGTGCATTGCGTGACGTGCAACGTGATATTTTCAGAGGATATCACATGGAGCTTTGGTGGGACATGGAATCACCACGTGGCCATATATGATTGACAGAATCAGATCCCAACAGATTCATTTCACGTGTGTACCAAACATTTTCTTTAAGTCAAGTTGCCCCTTAACTTCTCATAAACAAAATAAATAGTGCCGAAAATATATTAATATCATGATTTTAAAAATTAATGGTTTAGAGTTTTCTTACAACCATTTTACTTTCTGCTGTTATGGGTTTTTGCACATAATTACCAAGAGAAATATAAAAAAATATCCTCTTTTTTCTAATTACCAACCAATCTTTAACTTTTTAGTTACAATGTTTTATTTGATAGAAAACCAGTACTTTTTTTTAAACTAGATTTTACTCTACCTTGCCACAATCATAATTACTAAGGGGTTATAAGTTCCACTTCCATGTAAAAAATGAAAAAAAAATAATTATTACCTACATTAGTTAGCAACTTGCAAATTTTAGATTCATTTACAAATATTATTGTTATTTAACTTTGAAAAGGGTTTATTAATATACTGTTTTTTTAATAAAATTTAATCATTTTAAGTTATGTATGTATTATCGGATAATTTTCTACACAGTTGTCTAATATGATTTTATTGTTTTATTCCATTAATATATTACGATGATAAGATGATTTTTATCAGATTTTCTAGTATAATATTTTATACGATCAAGGTAATATTTTTTAAAAACTAAAAAAAGAAAACTCACGTAATGTAAAAAGAGATTATGATTAGTTTTATAAAAACAAAGAAGAGATTTGTGTAAATTTTCTTATAAAAGAAGATTACACTTTTAAACTTCTTTTATGGCATAAAAATTTGATATTGGGTGAAAAGTGACATTAATCATAAGTTTAGTGTGAGATTTGGGAGTTATAATAGTTTTACCGATATATATATATATATATATATATATATATATATATATATATATATATATATATATATATATATATATATAAAGCTCGTTGTCTATACAAAATAAACCTATGATTTTTTTTTTAATTTCTAATAAATTTTAATCACTAAAAAAATTCTCTAGATTTATTTTATTTTTAGTTAAATAAAGAATTATGAGAAGAAGATTATATTATTGTAGGGTAAATGAGTTTATTTGATAGTTTTTGTGAAGACGGAAATGGGAAGTGTCATATATAGGGATGAAGCGGCGAAAGAAGAGATAGAAAGGAAAGTAGGGTAATGCAGCAAAGAGGGAGAGGTAACAACCGAAGATCGAGGAGTTTCTCAAGGTCTCGTCTCGCTATTGAAGGCACTTAGCCATCACAACACTTTCTTCTCTCTGTTTTCTTATCTTCTGCTCTGCTCTGCTCTTTGTATCTTCGACAATGGCTTCAGGTGAGATCGCCGTTTTCCCTTCTTCTTTCTTTCGATTCCATTTGGAAGATTTTGAAGTTAAGTCATCGTTTGGGATTGAGTGTTCTGTGCAGGAAATGGAAATGGAAATGGAAATGGAAATTGTGTGAATGAGCGTGACATTCAGAAATCGTACTGGGTTCAACATTCCGCTGATTTGTCCGTTGAGGCAATGATGCTCGATTCCAAAGCCGCTCATCTCGACAAGGAAGAGAGACCTGAGGTATTCTCTCTCCCTCTTCGCCTCTCATATTCTTTAATCGTTGTTTCACTCGTATTGCAATAACATCATGCGCATTTTAGAATATTCTCCTTCAACTTGATCTCTTATAGATTTGATCTGTTCGCTCCTACAAAACCAACAACTGTTCTACTGTTCTCTGTCTTTTCTCCCTGGTCTTGAAAACTGTACGGGTTACACTTTGAACTGCAACTTTTATCTTTTTAGCAAAAGTGATCACTGCTTTGCCACATCCTTGCTTTAGATCCATCTTTTTTACATTGCTAAAATATGCTTCTGAAGTAAATTTTCTCTTCTTCATACTGCCATATTTGTGTTTCTGGTTACAATAGTGAATTAAATTGGTACTTTATCCTGTTAATTTTGCTTTGTATCACAAGCAGCAAAGTGGGTTGCAAAATTCTGTGTACATTTTTTTTCCTCTTTAAGCTGTTCGTGCTTTTGCATGCAACTCAACTGTTTTATTTTTATTTGCCTAGGTACTTTCCCTATTACCACCATGTGAAGGAAAGTCCGTTATAGAGCTAGGAGCAGGTATCGGAAGATTTACTGGTGAATTGGCTCCGAAAGCTGGTCAGTTGCTTGCTGTGGACTTCATTGAGAGTGCAGTCAAGAAGGTTTTGTGGGATTTGTCTTTCTGAAAATGAATATGGTTAATTAATGCCAATTTTATGCATACTCGCATCAGGAAGTAACCTCAATCACTTGTCTTTCACAATGTTTTTCAGAATGAAAGCATCAATGGACACCACAAGAATGTCAAATTTCTCTGTGCTGATGTCACATCTCCAAACATGTCTAATAGTATTTCTGAAGGATCAGTTGATCTGATTTTCTCGAATTGGTTACTTATGTATCTTTCAGATAATGAGGTCCGTTTTGTTTATTTTAGAGAATATAAGTTTGCAAAATTTTCATGATTCTTTTCTCAATGCGGGCCTTCTAGAGTTACCCTTCTGTTTTTCTCTTTATCCCTCAGGTTGAAAAATTGGCTGAAAGGATGATCAAATGGTTAAAAGATGGTGGGTATATATTCTTCAGAGAATCTTGTTTCCATCAATCTGGAGATTCAAAGAGAAAACACAACCCTACTCACTACAGGGAGCCTAGATTTTACACTAAGGTCTGTTCTTCCGAGTGTGGTTACATCTCATCCTTAGTCTGTCTGAATAAAAATGTGCTGGACATCAACATTGGGCTCATTTGTAGCGTATTTTAAAGTGCAATTAAACTGGTTTAGTGGGAGTCTTTGTGGTTGGAAATGTGGACCATGGATCGTGGGTTCCTTTCCAAAAATTGTAGTGTCTGCCTCGTGTTAAATTCTTTTCAAACTATTATTTCTTTTAGACAATGTTTGGGTTAAGTAGTCATGGATAAGAAGGGCCCAGTCGATGTGAACCATTTCGGGTAAGTTTAACTAGTGAAAATTTACTGAAAATAATATTTTACATGCTAGCAACTTAAATCAAACTCAGCTGAAAAATTGTCTTAAAACAGATGTAATTCCCTGTTGCAAGCAAAAAAGTCTTTGATCCTTTATGCCACGGTTTCATGATTTTTCTGTTTTATGTATACTTGGCATAGATAAATAGCTTTCTGTATTTAGAGGAAACAACCTTCTACCAAACCTTGGTTTTGATGACTTGGATCTCTCAACCCTTTCTCTCATGCAGGTTTTTAAAGAGTGCCAAATGAGTGATGATACCGGAAATTCCTTTGAGCTGTCTCTCATTGGCTGTAAATGTATTGGAGCTTATGTCAGAAACAAGAAGAATCAAAACCAGGTAATAAAATTGGGATTCCATTTCTTGCAACATATTATTGTTAATTTCTGCTTATCCAATTGACTGACTATATCTGTGTACAATTTGTTTCATAGATCTGCTGGATATGGCAAAAAGTTAAGTCAGAAGGCGATAGGGGTTTCCAACGGTTCTTGGATCGAGTTGAATACAGTCATAAGAGTATTTTACGATATGAACAGATGTATGGTCCAGGCTTTGTGAGTACCGGTGGACTTGGTATGTCTTACAAATTTTCTTTCTTGTTTTGCATTGCTAGCTTAGAGATCTTTCCTTTTCCCTTAACACTGATATGGTAGTATGATCTTCCTTGACCATCCACAAGAGCGATCTCTTCTCATTTACCCACTACACAAAACTAGCTGATTGCTATGTAGTGATTTGCTCCATGACTACAAGGTCTTGATAATGGTAGCATTGATTTTGGATCTGTGAGAGGGACCATGCCGTTCAACAAAGAGTTGTTCATTATTTCCTCCTTTTTTCTTTTTCATTCTGAAATGTAGTCTATCAGTGGTGAAATGTTTGTGGTGACCGCGACAGCTCCTTTTAGTTTAGTTTTTTACTTTTAGACTATTTCATAAACTATTGCAAAATGTGGCATTTCATCATTTTTCTTTAATATATTTTTGTTATAGAGATGTATAGTTATACTCTTTTGATTAAGAAATTCACTTGTTATGAACATATTTATGTGCATATTTTCTTTTCTCTCTACTACCATATAGGAAGTATAGTTTTTTTAGTAAAATTATTTGAAGATCTTACACTGTTGATCACTTAATGTTCTAATTTGCTCTCATTCTTAGATTGCTTAATATTGTATCATACTTTGGTATTTTTTTCTTTTTTCTTCTGAAAATCGTCATGTTCACAATCTTTGAAGGTTAGGTGCCGTGTGTTTATCATAATTGTCTCTATATATCTTAACCTATGATGTTCTGCTTCTGTGGTTGGCAGAAACGACCAAGGAAATTGTGACAAAGCTAGGACTAAAGCCTGGTCAGAAAGTTCTGGATGTTGGTTGTGGTGTTGGGGGTGGTGATTTCTACATGGCTGGAAATTTTGATGTTGAGGTTGTTGGCATTGACCTCTCCATAAATATGATATCCCTTGCCATTGAACGGGCTATCGGACTGAAGTATGCTGTTGAATTTGACTGCGCGGATTGCTTTAAAAAATCGTATCCTGACAATACATTTGATGTAATCTACACTCGTGACACCATGTTACACGTCAAAGTAAGGGGCAGGCCATTTTCTTGTTTGATTGTCGATTTTAGTAGTGTTATGCGTTACACCTTGAAATACAGTAAATATCAAATGTGATATGCTGAGAAACCAACATTACTCTGGATCAATACAGGATAAACCAACATTATTCAGATCATTTTACAAATGGTTGAAACCTGGAGGAAAAATCCTGATAACCGATTATTGCAAAAGTGCTTCAAGTCCGTCTTCAGAATTTGCTGAGTACATTCAAAAAGGAGGATATTATCTCCACGACATGACAGCGTATGGGAAGGTATTGTTGGCTGTGCTACCAATGACATCATCTGGCTTCTCTTTCACCGATTTGGTTTCAACCCAAATCATGTGTTAACTTTTCCTCCTATTGACAATCTTCTTTTCTAAATCATTTTCAGATGCTGGAGGATGCTGGATTTGGTGATCTCATTGTTGAAGATCGAACTGATCAGGTTTTTCTGATCTTATGATATACTCTGCGTAGTATCTGCATTTTTTTATTGTGATTCTAAAGTACTAATAGCTTTATTACTTGTGTGGTTTAGTTCGTGAAAACACTACAGAAGGAATTAGATGCCCTTGAGAACAAGAAAGACGATTTCATTCGTGACTTCGGCGAGGTGGGTTTTTCATTATGTTGTCAAGATAGTTTTTGTGATGCGTATTTTATGGCATTTGTTTCTATGTTAAAAAACATTTACGTTTGGATTCATTGCTTTCAGGATGACTACAATGAAATTGTCGATAGATGGAAGGCAAAGCAGAGCAGGGGTGAATCTAAAGAGCAGATGTGGGGCTTGTTCATTGCCAAGAAAAAATAACATGCTTTATTGCTGCCATTTGTCTTGTTCTATCTATGTTTAGTTTCTGTGTGACTCTAGTTTTCCATGTAGTTTGACTTTTTATGTTATTCTTGGTTTAAATCCAGAGCTTTAGGATGATAACTTGGCATTGGTTTGAGTAATTCGTGAATCTGCCAGAATAACGCCCATTTTATTTGGATAAAATTACAGTTTTGAGCGTGAAGATGTTGGAGAAAATCATTTCCCCACAAGGCGAACGTTTAAATAAGAATCAAAAGAAATATTATTTTCCAAAATAGTCTTTTAATAAATAGATGTTTTGTCTTGGTGGTGACAAATAGTGAGTAATGTGGTTTGACGATTGAAAGTCTTGAATTAGTACAAGAAGTAGGAACTGGGAATGGCGAATGGCACCGGTGACTGGGTTTTAGAACAATTTGAGTTTGCTTGATTGGGAAATCCTGGTGAGGTTCACCTGACTAGATTTTATTTATAAATGCGACTATATAACTATTCTGCATGAAGCTGGTGTGAAAGATGACGTAGAAGTTAAAATATAGAAGTTTAAATATACATTTGGTCTTTATTTTTATTTATTTTTATTTAATTTGGTCATCATTTTCGTTTTGTATTTAATTAGGTCTTTATTTTTTTTAAATTTTGGTCAATTTGGTCTTTTAAATAGTTACAAAAATCAATTTTTATCCCTTGCACCAAGTGATGTACTTGAATAAGTCAAACCAGATAGGCAATTAGGTGATCACAAATAGTGAGTAATGTGGTTCAAAAACTTTAATTATTTAAACAAAGTTAGTAAAAATGACTAAATTGACCAAAATTTAACGAAAATAAGGATACAATGAAAATGATGACCAAATTGAATAAAAACAATAGAAATAGGGATCAAATCTATATTTAAGTCAAAAATAAAAACAATCATGGAATTTTTTTTTTTTGTAAAGTATGTTAATTTGAAACCCCCACACACATTTATAATCGATAACTTTTTGTAACCTAAAAATCACATTGGATTGTGACATGCTCGTCAATTCTCGTGCCATTAAGGTAAAAGACATTACAGTTTAGAAAGCGAAAGTAGTATATATGGGTGATAAAAATTATAATCCTTTTTTTTTAGGCTTAATTACTCAGATCATACCCATTTTGGTTCGAAAATTTCAAAATGGTACCCACTTTGAACTTTGTCTCAATTTAGTACCCAATTTTGATTATAAGGATTACTAATCCTTAACTTTTCGAGGAATCCTTCATCAGTGGTCGTGAATGATCTATTTTTCTCAATCTCTATGACTTGTTCCTACGGAACCGAGATCGAAAACATTAAGAATAAGAAATAGAACCATCTGATTTGATTCGTTCTCAATAGCCACGAGATGATCATCTTA
>Ga0214545_1000760_pt1 | contig 55363 bp, 37 predicted proteins | sample CNSS4metaG_FD_160064 | JGI IMG/M metagenome (GOLD analysis project Ga0214545, IMG submission 160064) | Root nodule microbial communities from cowpea collected in UCLA plant growth center, Los Angeles, California, USA - CNSS4 | ecosystem: Host-associated > Plants > Roots > Nodule | place: USA... | reverse complement strand
GGTGATTGAATGAACTTATGCAACTTGAACAAAGTGTGGTAGAGGAAATCAATCACAAGTGGACCTCCAGGTTAGGCGAGGTGAGTCTTTAAGACTTCTTAAATACCAAGGCCAATCCTTGCCAATATACACTTGTAAAAGGTGTCAAAGATCACACAATTGTCTAAGTGCTAAGTAAATAGAATCACTTGAGTCACTAAGCACAAAACAAGCAAAAAAGACTCAAAGAAATGTAACACTAAAAACGGACCCCTAAATGGCAAAAGATTAGAAACTTTGGTCTCACAAATCAAGTCACTATGCAACGTGAAAACTTGAATATAAGCTAGGCGGCCTAATGTAAGGTGAGAAAGCACTTAGAACTTTCAACACACTTATAACTAAAAGCGAATTACTAATGGATGAGAAAGGTTCTACCTAGGAGATGGGATTGAACACCTTGTGGTTCCCCAAGACACCTAAGTAGGCCAAAATACAAGTTCAAAGAGAGTTAAAATTGGTACACAAAATTTAGGCAAAGAGGAGCAACCCGAGAGCACCAAACTTTTAGAGAACTTTGAGTAGAAAATAAGGCACAAAGGATGCTCCAAATTGACCAAAATAAGTGACCAAATTGTAGAAAAACTAATAAACTAAAAAGATGCAACAATTAGAAGCCACAATGACCAACAAAAATGCTTGAAATCGGTGTTAGAAGCTACTCCCGAGGCCAACTTGAACACCACAATTTTGGAAAGTTTTGAGCCATCAATTTCTTGCTTGAGTGAGAGCTAACCAATGCCTTTGGCATAGTTTATTTGCTATTTTTGTTCATTATTTTGGCCAGGTTTTGTTGCTGTTTGGTGTTGCATTTTGCATCTACAAGGGGTCCAAATATTCCTCCAATTGGTGTATACTTCAAAGCCATCAACTAAGGCTTCATTTGGCACCAAAGTGCTCTTGGGAGTGCATCACTTTGTTGTCCAAAATAGTGGTATTCAAAGCCACTCGTTCGTGGACCACCGTGAGATAAGTATTCTTTGTCTTATCTCTACTACTTCTTCTTTTCTGTTCGATTCCGTTTTGTTCATGATTGATTGCGTTTTTTGAGTTTGCCTCTCTGTTGAATATGTGTCGTGGTGAACTTTGTGCTGAAATTGATTCACTGTCTTGTTCTAATTGTCTTGAATCAATACAGCTGAGATGAATGATAAACTTAGGTTGAGAACACTCCCCTTTCGTCTCTGCTTAAACCCTAAACCCTAGATTAGGTTTCACCTCGTCGGGTTTACCAATCCAGTGAGAAGCTTGAGAGAATCGAGCGTTAACTTCCATTTCCGATCTTCCGCTGCGTTTTCCAATCGTTTCCACTGAGCGAACGACTACTGGAGACCGTTTCTATCGAACGAAGTCCATTTTCCGCCGATCAACGGCGCCGATGGTCTCATCAAGTGATATAAACCTTGTTGGGATCACATCAACAACTTGATAATAGTTATAATAATAATAAACTAATGATTATTTATCTATTATTATGATAAGTTTATTATTTTATATACACTTTATATATCAGAATATTATAATGACAAAAAACTAATAAATACATTATCATAATTTAATATTTTATTTACATTTTTATATTTTATTAAAAGTTGATTTTTCGTTAGAGATTATTATTTAAGTCCAAATATGGTAACATCTGACAATTTAATAATTGATTTTTTAAATAATTTATTAGAATGTGATAAAAGTTTTATAAACTCATGCAATAATAAATTTTTAAATGATTTAATATAAATAATATTTCATAAAAACTATTTATTTTAATTTTATAATGTTCTTTATTTTCTGTTCTTTAAACTTTTATAATATTAAAGCAATAAAGTTTTAAAAGAATAATTATTCTTAGATAAACAACAAAATAAAATCCAATTCAATTTAATTAGAATATTTTTTCAGCAGACGGTGCCAGTTTTTCGTACTTAAGCTCTACTACATAGTAGAGTTAAACCCCAAGGCTGTATTCGGTTATTGTTTCAGCCCGAACCGAATGTAAGAAGGAAGAAATTCGCAGTTTCACAAATTGTGAACACCCAATTCTCTGATCCCCTACCCTTGTTTGCTTCTTCGCTGTCTAGAGAAAATGAGCGCAGTCTCTTCCAGTTCTCTTTGTATTCACACTGGCCATTCTTGGAACAACCCCAAGGTATCCTTTTTATTTTTATTTTTTTGTTTTTTGTTTTGTAAAATGTTGTCTTTGTTACCGTACAATGTTTTGTTTGTATTTATTAGAATACGGAGCACAATTTTGTTTTGATTCTGTCACTTTTTCTTTTGTGGGTAAATGTGCTTGATTCTCAAGAGTTTATGTTGTTACTTTTGTGGGTAAATGTGTTTGATTCTCGGTGTTTATGTTGGTGTTGTTCAGGAGTTTGGAAGGGGGAGAAAGCAACAAGATAGGAAGCTACTTGTGAAGTGTTCCAGCAAGAGTGGGAATCCATCTTCACAAAATGCGGTTCGTGTTGGTGTTCTTGGAGCTAGTGGCTACACTGGTTCTGAGGTGAGCCTGCATGACGCACAGTGGTTCTAACTGTGTTTGGTTTAGTGTGAGGAGAGGTTGGAACATGGAAAATTAATAAATAAATATTTAAATAAATAAAACAAGTAACAGTGATTTTCAACACAAGTTATGGCTTAGAGTGAGATGGGTATAATCAAGAATTTGAAAAAAATGATTTTTTGTCACAATGTCAAGGTTTCTCGGATCACTGCAACTACAATTGCGACCACTTCAGCAGCATTGTGGTGACAATTTCCCGCAATATCAAGAATCTTGACGTAACTGTGATCACAATTTTAAACCTTAGTTAGAATTAATTTATTCTGTTTTTTTTTTTCTTTTGCTTGTGCTTTTAGTGTATCCAACTTAGGTGTAAACTGTGAAGTGGCTTTCGTTCCAACTTAGGTGTTACTGTTTTTGTGAGATTGTGAAGATTTTTTGGTTAGGTTTTGCGACTCTTGGCGAATCATCCACAATTTGGGATTGCACTGATGACTGCCGATAGGAAAGCTGGGCAGCCGATCTCTTCTGTATTCCCACATTTGAGCACTCGGGTATGGCTGGTTTTAGGAATGATGATATGTACTTTAAAGAGATATTTTTGTTCATTTTTTGTTATTTTTTATGGAGGGTGTCGTGAGCTATCTGTTTTGCTTCTTCTTAGTGAAATTAGTATACCATTTTTATGATGATCATGTAGGTTGTTGTTATTCTTAATCATCATTTTCTTGAACAATCCTCTGGGCGTGATTTGAAATATGCATATTGATGTACTGTTATGTAAATTACATAATTTGAACTTAACCCATGTTTACAGGACTTACCAGATTTGATTGCAGTAAAGGATGCAAACTTTTCTGATGTGGATGCTGTATTCTGTTGTTTGCCTCATGGGACTACTCAGGTTCTTTATTACGTGTTTTGACATTTGTAATTTCCATATTGGCCAAGAGAGCACTGGATAAAGTATATCGGTGTTTAAAATTATTCCTTAGATTATCTTCTTGTTAACAGGAAATAATTAAAGGTCTACCCAATCACTTGAAGATTGTTGATCTTTCAGCAGTATGTTTTAAATAACTATTTTCTCTTTTTTTTTTTTTTTTGAAAAATAAATCATTATGAACAAAGCTTTGCTTCATATCAAAATTGTAAACAAGAGGGATTTTGTAGGATTTTCGTCTAAAAGATCTTTCTGAGTACGAAGAGTGGTATGGTCAGCCACATAGAGCACCAGATTTACAGGTGGGAAATCTTGTCCTCTTTGATTACAAAAGGGTCTAAATTATCTAGGTCTACCATCTGTTTTCTAAATCAGTATAGCACATTATCAACTTATACTATAGGCTTCTATGCTGTCTTTCATTTCATTGAACTTTGCTTAGCAAACTGTTGAACCCCTTATAAATTATAATTTCAAAATGAATATATTTTATGAAGTACAATGCCTTCACTGTTTATGAATTTGACCTGTCAACATTTATTTCTTTTCAAGTGTTCATATATGTAATATATGAGAAGATTGAGTGTCAGGTTGAAACCTCTTCCTTGTTTTATAATTTGATTTTAATGCATGAGTTAATCTAGTTACTTCTATCCAGAAAGAAGCTGTATATGGATTGACAGAGGTTTTAAGGGAGGAAATAAAGAATGCACGTCTAGTTGCCAATCCTGGTTGTTATCCAACTTCTGTTCAACTTCCCCTTGTCCCACTGATAAAGGTCAGGATGTTTACATTACAGTGTACAATGCATATGTTCAAAAAGTGAATTTTCCTTTCAAGAAAACAGTCTCATCAAAATGCAAATAATGGTATTAATTTGTGTTCTAAGGATTTTGTTCTGTGAGTTTTATCTAGTCTTTTCTTTGCCTAGTGGTTTGAAATTTATGGTCTAGGATATTAAGCTTGATAGGTACCATTCACTTTAAGCATATTTCTATGGTGCTTAGTTCATGGTCTTCTTTTAAGCTTATTTTCAGATATGCGGAGGAACTGGATAGCTCTTTATTATTACTAGTTTTTAGGAGCTCCTTTCTAATTTATTTTTTTCTTTTACCCCTTTGTTTTTACTCCTTGTTGATTTCTTCTCCTTCAACCTTTTGTATTTCTATCCTTTTCTCTAAATAAATTTATTCTTTTATCAATTAAAAAAATGTGCATATTGGCATTTATTCAATAACATGAACTATAGACCATAATATATATGAATTGTTCTTTTGGATGTCCTCTTGTCGTAAACTCACTTATCAAGTTTTTCTACCTTGACTTGACTGGACTACTCAAGATGTCAAATCAAGAGGTGTATTCAGGGGTGGAAGCATTTTAGGCTCAGCTTTATGCTTACTATTTTAAAAACTGATTTTTCTGTATTTATTGATTTTATCATGCTTGAAGTGTTTCATATCCCCTTTAACGTTAAGTTTATTCTTTCTTTCTGAGTTTTCTTTATTTTTTCAGGCTGGTCTAGTTGAGATAAAAAATATTATCATTGATGCTAAATCTGGTGTCAGCGGAGCAGGTTAGAATTTTGATGCATCTCTTTTGTATTTTATTACGATTATTCCACAAAAATATTCTCAGCTGTAACTTCTCATTTCTATGTGGTTCTATTACTTGATTCTTGTTGCAGGGCGTAGTGCCAAAGAAAATTTATTGTTCACTGAAGTAACCGAAGGTCTCAATTCTTATGGTGTTACTCGTCATCGCCATGGTAAGTTTAGTTTGGTTGTTATAATTAGATTTCTGTATTTCTATCTGACAACTCCAGCTTAACTAATAAAAACCCTGTCATCTTGTTACACTTTTGTATGTGACAATGAAGTATTGAGGGATTAGTTTTTTGTAAGAGGTATGCAATTGTAAAATAACCAGTAAAGGCAGAACCAACCAATAATACATTTTACATATGAAGGTCAAATATGCCTCTTCAATGGCGTGTCCCCATATCCTACATGTAGCCTACACGTATCCACACCATGTGTATGACACTTCTACAACACATTTTAGACACTATTAAATTGTAGCTTCAAAAACATCTTTTTTGTCTCCGACACAACTCTAACATTACTTTTGCATTAAAATTGTTGAATATAGAGAAAATAGGGATTGAGGTAACTTGGTGGGGAAAAGATGTAAGGACTATTTTGCAAAAAACTATCATATAAGTTTTTTTTGTTATAGTCAAATTGTACTAACTCATAAGTTAAATATATGCTAATATATTTATGACACTCACCTAACTAAGGGACTTCATTTTTCCTTTTAAAAAAATTGTTGAAAACGCAGACTTTGACTCGTGAGAAATCACAAGTCTTTTTTATCTTTTCTATGTGGTTTCTGCAATTGATTGCAAAAGTAAACAATACAAATAAGAAGTGTTAGCATAAACTAAAAAAGGCACTCAACTTGGTTTGTTAAAAATAACAGCTAAGAAAACAAAATGGCAAGTGTGTTGCTCCTCCAACGTGATTGTGTATTGATGAAGCTATTGCTAATGCTTATTCTTATAAGAAGTGGCCGCGCTCATAACGAGTGCTATGAGAATTTGTCTTGTTACACTCAAGCTGGAGCATACAAATCGTATGTGCCAAACTTGTTACAAATATAATCAATTCTAAGTCATCGTAAAGACTTAGTAAAAATATCTGCTAACTGATTAATTGAGTTAACAAATTCAGTCTTGATGTCTCTAGACATAATCTTTTCCCGAATGAAATGACAGTCAATCTTAATGTGTTTGGTCCTCTCGTGAAAGACAAGATTAGTGCTAATATGAAGAGCAACGTGATTGTCACACACAAGTGTCATTTGAGTGATATCTCCAAATTGTAACTCTAAGCAATTGCTTGAGCCAAACAAGTTCATAGGTAGTTGAGGTCATAGCTCTATATTCTGCTTCTGCACTAGATCTTGCCACAACACTCTGTTTCTTACTTTTCCATGAGATCAAGTTACCACTAATGGAGACACAATACTCAGATGTAGATCTTCTATCAGAAGGTGATCCTGCCCAATCAGCATCTGAATAACAAACAACTCTTGTATGGTTATTAGAACCATATAACAATCCTTTTCCATGAGATCCTTTAATATATTTCAAGATACGAATGACTACACTCCAATGATCTTCACATGGAGAATTAAGAAATTGGCTTACCACACTGACTGTAAAGAAAATGTCAGGACGAATAACTATAAGATAATTCAATTTCCCAACCAATTTTCTATATTGCTCAGAATCAGATATAAGCTCTCCCTGATTTGGTAGAAGTTTAGTATTGGGATCCATGGGTGTATTAACAGACTTTGCACTCACCAACCCAGTTTCTTCCAAAATATCCATGACATTCTTCCTCTGAGATATAACAATACCATCATTGGACTATGTCACCTCAATACCCAAAACATATTTGAGTTTGTCAAGATCTTTGGTCTGAAAATGGTGACAAAGATGTTGTTTCAACTAAGAGATGTCATGGTTGTCACTACCTGTAAGAACGATGTCATCAACATATACTATCAAGTAAACACATCCAGCACTCGAATGTTAATAAAAAATAAAATGATCTGCTTCACACCGAGTCATATCAAATTGTTGAATAACATTGCTAAACTTTCTAAATCAGGTCCTAGGAGATTGTTTTAGGCCATATAGGGATTTGCGAAGACGACATACCATCCCAGAAGAGTCCCCCTAAGCAACAAACCCAGGAGGTTGCCCCATATAGATTTCTTCTTGCAAATCACCATTGAAGAAAACATTTTTAACATCTAATTGATGAAGAGGATATTGTTAAACAGCAGCCATGGCGATAAATAAACGAACAGAAGTCATCTTCGCCACGGGGGAAAAAGGTATCTCCATAATCCAATCCAAAAATTTGAGTATAATCTTTGGCCACAAGATGAGCTTTGAGATGATCAATAGTACCATCAGTTCCAACTTTGATAGCAAACACCCACCTGCAACCAACAATAGATTTCCCAAACGGTAACGGGACCAGTTCCCAAGCTCCACTCTTGTGAAGAGCACTTAGTTCATCTGTCATGGCCTGACGCCAACCGGGATGGGCTAAAGCTTTACGGATAGTTTTTGGAATGGTCACAGAAGAAATAGAGGAAAGACAAGTATAAAAAAGGTAATGACATCGATGATAACTCAAAGCAATATAATGGGGAGAGGGATTATGTGTAGAACGCATACCTTTTCGGAGGGCAATAGGAAGGTCGGACTCAAGTGTCAAAGCCGAAAGAGACAAAGTAGTTGACACTTGAGTGGAGTCACGTGGTGGTGGTTAACTGTGGAGTAGGAACTGATGGTAAAGAAGACACATTAAGAAGGTCACAAACAACAGGAACATTAAATGTACTAGTAGTGTTGACAGGATTGGATGGAGACAGAGGTGAAGACTGACTCTTAAAATAAATGGAGAACTCATCAAAGGTGACATCTGTAGACACAAAATACGGTTAAGACAAGGAGAAAAACATTTGTATCCTTTTTGTGATCTTGTAAACCCTAAGAAAACACACTGATGTAATTTAGGATAAAGCTTGTCAAAACCAGGACTGAAATTATGAACAAAATATGTAGACTCGAAAACTCTTAGAGGTAAGGGATGAAGAGGTTCATGAGGGAATAAAATGAAATGAGGTATGTTATTATCTAAAACCGAAAAAAGCATGTGATTAACGAGATAACATGCAGTAAGAATAGCATCACCCCAAAAATGTTCAGGAACCTCTCCATAAATTAAAAGAGTGTGAGTTGTTTCAATAAGATGTCTATTTTTACATTCAGCTACACCATTTTGTTGAGGTGTATAAGCACAGGTTTGATGCAGAATACCGTGAGAAGCCATAAATTGTTTAAAAGAATGAGAAAGATATTCACAACCATTATCACTGCGCAAAACTTTAATAGAAACACCGAAGTGAGTTTTAATTTCATTAAAAAAAGATTGAAAGATATGAAATAATTCAGAACGATTTTTCATCAAAAATAACCAAGTACATATGGAATAATCATCAATGAAAGTAACAAAGTATTGAAAACCTAAAATAGACTTAACGCGGCTAGGTCCCCAAATGTTAGAGTGAACCACGACAAAAGGGGACGAAGCACCACATGTGACACTACGAGGAAAGGAAGTATGACTATGCTTGCCTAATTGGCACGACTCACTCCAAATGATACAACTTGGACAAGGTAGGGACAAGTTGCTGTAACTTGGCAAGGCTTGGATGACCTAACTGAGCATGAAGAAGAGAGGGAGACTCCATAATTGCACCAACATGTGTAGATGGGCGGAGATGATAAAGACCATGAGACTCACATCCTGTGCCAATCACTTATTTCGAACTCCGATCCTGTAAACACATAATTGTTGGTAAAAGAAATAACACAATCAAGAGAATGAGTTAGACGACTGATGGACAACACATTAAAAGAAAACCCAGGGACATAAGGAACATTATGAATGGTTAAAGAAGGAAAAATTTTTATAGTGCCAACACCATGAGATGATACTCTAGAGCCATCAACCAATGTAACAGAAGGTAAAGGATTAGGAGAGGATAAGGAAGAGAACAAATATTTGTTACTAGTAATATGATCAGTGGCTCCTGAATCAAAAACCCAAGGACCAGGAGAAGAAGATTGCGTTAGACCAGCAAAAGATGTACCTGTGTGTGCAACAGACGCAGTGAAACTAGAAGATTGTTGATCCTTATACTACCATTTGAGAAATTTGTTGAACATAGCAGGTGTATCAGATGAAACAGAAGGAGGATCCCCAACAGATGAAGGTGTGGAAAGATCGGTCTGAACAACTACAGTAGATCGAGGAGGACGACCATGTATGCATAACACTTGTCAATCTTGTGACCTGGCTTGCCACAATGTTCATACTCATGTAATGCATAACAATTGTCAATCTTGTGACCTAGCTTGCCACAATGTTCACACTTAGGATGCTCTTTTCCCTGTTTGTTGTTATAATGGTAAGATGCCAATGCAGAAGAATCATCAACAGAAGCAGGTGTATCAATGTTGGGTTTTTCTAGTACACGCTAAAGAGTAGAGCAGGTTGAAGTCAAGGTTGGGACAACTGGGGAACCCAAAATTTGATCACAAATATGTGAATATTTATCAGCAAGTCCGTGTAATGCCCATAGCATGAAGAACTTTCATCGTTGTGCGATCTCTGGGACAAGGTCAGGGGAAGGAGGCAATAACTCATTGAACTCATGAAAAAGAGCATGAATTTTGCCTATATAATCAGTCATAGAGGCTTGATGTTTAGAGGCAATAAGATCTGCAAATTGAGAACAGACACTATAGAGACGTTGAGTATCATTGGTGTCTAATAACTTGGCATGCTCCCAGATTTGAGCACACGTTTCGTAGGAACAAAAAATCTGCTTTAGCAAAGGATCAAGAGTACCCTTGAGAACCACACATAATTGAGCATCAACTGTATCCCAACGATCGTCCTCAACAGGAGTGAGAGAAGGTGCTTTCGGGACAAGATAATCAAGATACCTCTGACTCTTAAGCCATAACCTAACGTCTGATGACCATGTGGCATAATTAGGGCCGGTTAACTTGTCAATGGATAAGTGCACATTAACATAGTTAGTGTACACGGAAAGATCAGACGCAGCACTAGCAAAAGTGGAAGTAGTAGAAGAAGCGGTAGAAGTGGAAGAAGTCATGAAGGGAGGTAGAACAAACCCTAAAAAAAAAACAATGCCTCAAACTAGAAAACAAAGTTGCAATCAGGTGAAATCTGAAAAAAAAAATTGCGAAAGAGGCTTAGGACTTAGGGCTAAAGGCTAAGGGTATAGGAAAGAAGAACTACTGCAAGGATCCCTTCTCAGTCATGGATCGTTTAGAGCTCTTGATACCATGTTAAATATAGAGAAAATAGGGATTGAGATTAATCTCCCTTGTGTATAAAGTACACATAGGGTAATCTGTTTATAATGGAGAGAGGTATAACTAAAAAGAGTAACTAAAAATAAATACAGTAAGTAGAAGATATTGTTTGATATTGTGATTAACAATATCTTAACAATATCTAAACAATATCTTAACAATATCAAACAATATTAACAAAAATTATATATGGTGGTATTATATTTCTTTTGACCGCAATGTTTCCGTCATAACCCGTTATAATTTCCATTATAACTTTACAAAGGAGTTTTGGATCATATAATTTCCATTATAACTTTACAAAGGAATTTTGGATCACTGATATTTTTCATTATCTGATATCGATAACAATGCTTTGAGTATATAAATCTAGATTGTCAATTTAAATAATTCATAATGATCCCCTCCGGGTAACACACCAGTGTGAAGAAGAACCGAGAGTGATTTCTGCTAATTAGCCTTGTATTCCTCCATTAGGAAAAAAGAGATGTGGGGATTGGCTTGTTGTGGCCTTATGGGGCTTCATAACGAAAATTAACCATAACTTGATTGTGGGCTACTAAACTCTTACCCTATTTTTGTTGCATATAGCTACTTAGCTAGTGATTTTATCTATTGGGAACAAATGGCATCTGAATTTGAATAGATCTAATAATCATATTTTGCTGTCTGCAGTCCCTGAAATAGAACAGGGACTTGCTGATGCTGCAGGTTCAGAAGTCACCGTTAGTTTTACACCACACCTAATTCCAATGGTAAGTAAAGCTTAGAGTTCTGATCTATTTTCTTGCTTTTCAAGAAAATTAACAAAAATCTACTTTGCCATTTATCAGAGTCGTGGAATGCAGTCAACTATTTATGTGGAAATGGCTCCAGGAGTGAGAACTGAGGACCTGCACCGACAACTGAAGCTCTCATATCAGGTTAAAATTTTTGTCAGTGCTTGTCACCTCCTCACTATACATGTCATTACCACTACTTTACAAAAATGTAATGTATGAATTGCTTATATGCCTACAAATACGAAGAATGCAGGTCTGAAAATGGTACTTGATGGTTATTCTTCATTGTTGTGGAAAATGTTTTCTCGATTTGTCCCTTTCTCAACTTCTCTTTCTAATTTTTGGTGGTTCAGGAAGAAGAATTTGTTGTGGTGTTGGAAAATGGCGCCATTCCTCGAACTCACAGTGTGAAGGGGACTAATTACTGTTTAATCAATGTCTTTCCGGATCGAATTCCTGGAAGAGCAATAATTATATCTGTTGTATGTTATATAAGTTTTTTTCCCTCTTATATACACTTTACTTTAGCTAAAATTTTATGCATTTAACGGTATTATGATATTATAGTTGGCATGACTATTTTGATGTGTTGTTGCAGATTGATAATTTAGTGAAGGGAGCTTCAGGCCAAGCTTTACAAAACCTTAACTTGATAATGGGATTTCCAGAAAATTTGGGACTTCATTACCTGCCTCTGTTTCCTTAGAGTACTTCTTTTGTCCTGCTAGAGCTCCAACACTGTCGTTACAGTTTCACCTATTTTTTTTCCTTTGTGTTGTTGCTCTGTAATCTTAAAATAAGTCATTGAGTTTAAGGTGGTTGTTTTTTCAAGCATGAATTTTGGCCTTTCTGTAATGCCTATGTTTAAGTGGACTATGAATTCTCTATCTCACGTTTCGTTTATGAGATTTTATTTTATTTTATTTTTTGACTCGCTGCCTTTCTGGTTTTCTCTAAAATCACAGGACAGTGGACTGGTTGGTCCAGTTCCTTTGTTTGGATTATATACTTGCATTGAACGAAATTGATGTAAAAATAGGTTAATTCATTCTCTTGGTATATAGTTAAACAGGTTTTACCTTTTCGGTCTTTATATGCAAAAGGTATTCTTCAGTTTTTATACATATTGTTTTTAATTTCTTTTAGTTTATTAGTAATTAAAACCAAATGTTTAGTATTTGCATTGGCTCAAAGCTCTTTAAAAATCTTAACCAAATCGGTGATATTAAATCTCGGTCATGGAAGTGCTATTAAATATCGGTCATGGAAGTGCCAGGGTAGAAATTGGTAACGGTTTTCCAGCTTGTTGTCACAATAAGGTGGAGACGAATTAGGTGGAAGAGAAGAGATGTGCAGATTGAACGACAACGTGGTGGGAGAAGGGGGGAAATAAGATAACCTGAAACCCTAGTTTGATTCTTTTGTCTTCTAGTCTATAACCACTTAAATATTTATTTAAACATACCAACCTGAAACCCTAATTTGATTCTTTTGTCTTCTACTCTATAACAAATTTTGCCCGACCCACTTAAATATTTATTTAAACATACCAACGTGCATATTGGTCTCCACTCATTCTTTTATCTAATTTTATTCTTTTACCTAAGTTACTACAATAGTCACAGTAGTAAAGTTTTCTTCGACCTTAAGTTTTTTATATTATAAAAAAGTAAAGCATGTTATGTTATTCTTCCCATTCCTTCACCATGTTACTACACCATGTTACCTGCCGTGGTTGTTGCCAATTGTCGCTAGTTTCCATTGGCGGCCACCACCGCCAGCAGTCACTCGTCGCAAGCCACCACCAAGTTTTTTTTTCTACTTCTTTACTTTCACTATAATTATTTTACAAAAAAATATATCTATTTTCCAACAACAATAATGGCCAATGATTAAGATACTTCAAAAACATTTCATAGAAGTGACCTAAGTTGGAAATATTGTCATCCAATGGATAAATCGAATTTAAATAAAATTGTTTACAATTATTAAGAGAAAGTTATGAAAGTAGGAGTTATTAGAGCAAAAGAACATTTAATGGCAAAGAAGGACAATGTTGTTGCTTGCACCAAGACTCCGAAAAATGTGAGAGAAGAACTTTTGAAATTATATAAAGAAAGAACAAATAGTTCCTCTTTCAATCTTGGATATAGTGCAGCCAATGATAACCATGAGAGTGAAGATAAAGTTGAAATTTCCACGACTAACAATGATAAAGGGAGAAATAGTGGTGGTAGGAAAGGACCAATGTATATGTTCTGTAGAAATCTAGTTGTTGCAATAGAGAAGAGAAAAAAAGGAAAAACTAAGGCAAACTAACATCAAAGAGGTATGTGACAAAATAAAGACCTTGGTTCATTGATATATTGCTCGATTTTGGTACAAATCAGGCTTGTCATTTAACCTTGTGAAGTTGAAAAGTTTTCAAGATATGATTGATGTCATAGGTGCTTATGAACCTAATTTACCCGCTCCTAGTTATCATGAAATCAGAGTTCCACTTCTCAAAAGGAAGTTGAGTATATTGAGAAGTTGTTGTAAGATCATAAATTACAGTGCAACAAACATGGTTTTTCTGTTATGTTAGATGCATGGAATGACCGAAAGCAACGATGCTTGATTAACTTTTTGGTGAGCTCCCTAAGATACAATGTTTGTCAAGTCCATTGATGGTTCAAACTTTGTGAAGACAAGAGAAAAACTATTTGAGATGCTTGATTCCTTTGTGGAGGAAATTGGAGAAGAAAATGTTGTTCAAGTTATAACTGATAACAGGAGCAATTATGTGTTGGCTGATAAGTTGCTAGAAGAGAAAAACCTATCTCTATTGGACTCCTTGTGTTGCCCATTGTATAGATTTGATGCTTGAAGATATTGGATAGCTTCCTTTGATAAAGAAGACAATTGATAAAGGAGTTAGTCTTGTTGGCTTTATCTATAGTCATTCTACTACCTTGAGTTTGTTGAGACAATTTACAAATAAGAGGGAATTAGTAAGACATGATGTTACAAGGTTTGCTACCTCTTATTTACCATTACAAAGGTTGCATCAAGAGAAGGGGAATTTGAGAAAGATATTCACTTATGATGAATGGAGCAATAACAAGCTATCTAAGGAAGCCAAGGGGAGGGAGGCTACAAAAATTGTTCTTATGTCTTCCTTTTGGAATCAAATCGTATTTACTCTCAAGGTCATGGCTCATCTTGTTCAAATCATATATGGGTTATATATATGAAGCAATGGAGAAAGCAAAAGAAATAATAATGAAGTCATTCAACAACGATGAAAGTAAATACAATTATTTATTTACAATAATTGATAATAGATGGACATGTCAACTTAATCGTCCCTTGCATGCTGCTAGTCACTTTTTGAACCTAGAGTTTTTTTATTCCAACCCAGACATGGAATATAATTTGGAAGTTACAAATGGATTATATGATTGCATCAAAAGGTTGGTGCCAAGTAAAGATGCGCAACATTTTTTTTTAACTAAGTTGCCTCTTTATAAGAGTGCAAATGTACTCTTTGGTGATGATTTTGCCAAAGAATCAAGGAAAACCACAACCTCAGGTGAGACACTTAAACACTTTTTAAATTGTGCTAAGATATAATGGTTACATTCTAAGTTACTTTCTTTGCTTGTGTAACTCAATGGTGGAAGAATTATGGGCATGCAGCTCCCAACTTACAAAAGCTAACAATCAAGATTTTAAGTTTGACATGTAGTTCATCGGGATGTGAGCGAAATTGGAGTGTTTTTGAGCAAGTAATAAGACATGACTCATTTCATTATTATCTTATTTTTAGAGAGTAGAAAGAAATCAATTCACATATTACTTATTTATAATGCATATTCATTCAAAGAAAATGAATAGGTTGGACCACAAAAGGTTGCATGATTTGGTTTACATAAAGTATAATCAACAACTTGCTCAAAGATACGATATTAGGGATGAAATAAACCCTATTCTATTAAATGACATTGATGAATGTAATGAGTGGTCAGTGAAAGAAGTTGATGACGATAACAATAATGAAGATAGGGGCAATGAGTTGGTTTTTTATGATGATCCCACCCTTAATTGGGCAACTGTTTATGAAGCTTCAGGTATTGGAGAACTAGTAGTTTATACAAGGAGACAAGCAAATAATAAAAGAAAGCAACCATCAAGTGGTGGTATTGTTATTGGATTTTCACATGCTTCTTTGAAAGGTCCAGGTTCAACTCCAACTCCAACACAAACTAAGAAGGGTAAGTAAAAGACTCAAAGTCAAGTTCAAAATGAATTGCATAATAGTTCTGATTTCGAGTTTGAAAGATTATTTAACTTTGAGAAGAGTCTCTCAGAAGGGGAAGAGGAGGAGGGATATGTCCCATTAGATGATGACATTGAAAACAATTACGTTGGAATTGAAGAAGAATCTCATGATTAGAAAGAAACTCAATACATTTATTTTATGATTTGTTGTTATTTTATCTTTTGAACTTTAAATTTGTGGTGTTTTGATATTATGTCATTATTAATTGAATTTTTAGACATAGTATCATTACTTTTTCATTAAAATTATATGCGGTGGTATTATATTCTTTTATCGTAATATTTTCTCCATAACTTGTTATAGTTTTCGTTATAACTTCACAAAACAATTTTGAATTGTCGATATTTTCCGTTATCTGATATCAATAATATTGAACCAAATGGATTTTGATGGTTGGTACGGTATTCACAAGATGTTCTCAATCATACAATAGTTGGATTTTGATGGTTGGTACGGTATTCACAAGATGTTCTCAATCATACAATAATTGATTTCTTTTGTTAATGATTTTCTATTCTTGTGTAGGTTAGACACGTAAAAACTTATTTGTTTTGTAATTTTTTTCTCATTTATAGCATATAAAATATCAGGATATAAAATTTTAGTAATCTTATTTTTATTAAATTAAATTAGTAGAAATAATAAATTTTATAAATTTATTTATTAAAATAAGTAGTATTTTCAGTTTTATAATTTATATCTTTTAAGTACAAGTATGTTAAAAGTTTCATGTCAAATATATATAACTAAAGCAACAACATAAACTAATTTTTAAGTAACTAAAGCGGTTAAAGAGAAATGGGAATTGATGAAAGACTCTCCCAAAAACAAATTTAATTAATGGCAAATTCACACTAAGTGTTAAATATATTTTTAATCCCTAACCTTAGACACAAAAATAGAATTATTTTTGTCCTAAACTTTAATATATTTTTGTCTTCAAACTTTAAAAATTAATCGATATAATCCTTTTAATCCAACGATGTTAATTTATTTGGGTTTGTTAAAAGATATTATAAACTAGCATTTGAGCTGAAATGTGTCAAAATGGTATAAACAACTCAAACATCATCCTAAAACGCATTTGACACGTTAAAAAAATTAACATAGTTGGGTTAAATGGACTATATCCATTAAATTTTAATGTTTGAGGACTAAAATGTATCAAAATTTGAGAGAGGAACGAATTTCAATTTTGAATACAAGTTTAGAAACTAAAAACATAGTTAACCCTTCATACAATCCAGGCTATATGGGTCACTTCGTCCTATCCACCACATCGCATTGTTATCCCACATGGACTTTAGGTATATTGGCCATCGGGTCAAAATATCCCCGCACTTTTATTTCTAAACCAAATTTTTATTAAAATCTTATTGATTTTGTTGAAGACTTTCTATATTGATTGATCCATAAAATTTTTGAATTATTCAATTCAAAACATTATAGATGAAGTAAAAAAATAGTGAGTTTCATAATTTAGAGATCTATTTCAGATTGGTCGGCTCAAGGATAAACTAGGTAAAACATTCGGTTTAGACCTCCAAAAAATAAGACTTCAAATTTTTTTTAGTACTAATATTCCTCTACTAAGTTAATTATAAAAGTATGTTTAAGAAAAAAAGGTCTCAAATTTTTTAAGTACCAATATACCTATACTAAATTAATTATAGAATTATGTTTAAGATAAAAAGGCCTAAAAAAATTTGATACTATCTCTATTAAATTAATTATAAGTTTATGTTTGAGAATAAAATTTAATTTAGTTATTATTAGTATCTGCTAATTTTTATTGGTATTAAAAATAATATTTAATGAGTTAAAACCTTTTTTCAATAAATTATAATTTTGTTTAGAAAAATATATTAGTTATCTTTATTCTCTTATGGTCAATTTTGATTCTATTTTCTTCTTTTATCTTTATGTAACTTTAATTTTTGTTCTATTTTTTTCTTTTATTTCTATGTGACTTCAATTCTGATTTTATTTCCTTGTTTTATCTCTATGTAACTTCAATTTTGATTCCATTTTCTTCTTTTATCTTTTTATGACTTCAATTGTGATTTTTCTTTTCTTATTTTATTGCTTTGTGACCTCTCATCTATTGATTTCACTCCATGTCTCTCATTGCTTTCTTCTATTATATATAAAGTTATTCTTTTAAGGGTTTGATATATTCCCTTGATTCTCATATTGTCTTGTGTACCAATTTTTTGTATTTTCAATTTTTGTTAGTATGTATTTCTTTTTATTTTTGTTGATGTTGTTTTTATTCTATTTGTTGAATTTATATTATGATTAGAAATATGTTTTTCTTGTCTGAATTTGTTTAGGGATTAGGGTTTATGATTATAGCCGAGAAGAACAATCATTTTTTAATTGTTTTTAGTAATAATTAATCTCAAAATAAATTTTGTAGGTTTATGAAAAAGTTGAGACTTGAGAAAGAGAAAGAGACTTGAGACTTTAAGATACTACAAGTCTACTATCAAGATTACTTTTTGACCGCCATAACCAAGTTCTATTGTTTTAACTCATTTTTTTTGTATACTTATTTTTAGTAGTGTTTTATATATTATAATTTTTTTTATTTCATATAAAAATATATAGATATGTCAAGTATAAAATTTGAATCAAGCTATTCAAAAATCCAAAAGTAAAGAAAAGTTGAAACTTTAATTGCATCATAGAAAGAAACTATGAATAAATTTATAAAAATAGATAAAAAAATGAATTAGAAAATACAAGTGGGTCTTTTTGAATGAATAAGATAATAACAATATAAATATCGGTAAAAACAACTATAAAGAGAGAAGTAGTTAGTGATTAGGTTAAGTATGATTCTCAAAACTCATGTTAACTATTAAAAATATATAAAAAGATGAAACAAATTAATCTTATTATCTATTTAAAAAAATATAAATAAAATTAATTTTGATAATTTAATAAATAATTTTGCATAAAAAAACTTGAAAAATAAATTTTAAATAAGAATGAACCAAATTATGCTATTTAGACATTTTCAAATTCCATTTTTAAACTAAACCATTTGAAATTCATTTTAGGTTAAATCATTCCAGAGGTCCTCATTTTTGTAACGAAATTTCAAGTAGGTCCCTTTATTTTTATTTAACTAAATTGGGTCCCTATTTTGGAAAATTCATTGCAAGTAGGTCTTTTCCGTTAGTAGTACTCTAACTGTGTTAACTATGTGGCACACACATGGTTTTTTATTTTAATTTTTTAATTTTTTAATTTTTTTAATTTATAATTTTTTTAATAATTTAAAAAATAAAATAAAAATTACCACATGTTAATCTGATATTGTGCCACGTGACAGAGACAACGTGATGTGATAGTGGTAGTGTCACGTGTCATGATTGAATGTAAAAAGTGTCAATGCAGTCCTTGTATTTGTTATTTTGTCTCAATTTAATTCCATTTTTTTTAAAACTGAATCAATTTCATCACATATCAAAATTAATTTTTATATAAATTTTACAATGGTATTTTTATTATAATTGATATTTTTAACAAAATTAATTGATATCCTATCTATGAGGCACCATCATGAGCTCTCACCAAGAGGGTCATGGAATTATGTCCTAACTATGAGGCACCACCATGAGCTCTCACCAAGAGGGTCATGAAATTACGTCCTAATCATGAGACACCACCATGAGATCTCACCGTGAGATTCATGGAATTACGTCTTAAACCATACCAAAATCATGTCGCACAACCAACCATAGAATTATCATGCATACCAATCTCATGCCAATATTTATAACCAACCATCATATCATGTTCCATACGAAAGATCATACCAAACTCATCAATTCCAGCCCATAAACCATTTAACACATGCATATTCACTCAGTTCATGCTTTAGCGGAGTAACTCAATCAAACATATGACCATTAACAAAAAACAAAGGAAAGAACAGTTATAGAGCCATTTCTACACCAGTTCTCGCTCAGGCTAGAAGACATTGCTCAAGCGAGAGAGGTTCTTTCGCTCAGGTGAGCTCCTTTCACCTAGACGAGAGCTCGAATAGTGGAACAATGGCACTTTTGCGTTTTCTCGCTTAGGTGAGACCTCCTCGCCTGAGCGAGATGAACTCTCGCTCAAAACTGGAGCTCGTCGCCTGAGCGACAGCTTGCGCAAGCACCTGAGTTTCTGACACTCTCGCTTAGGCGAGACCCACTCGCTTGGGCGAGAATATCAGATTTCCTCCACTGTTCACGCATGCCAGCACAGAGATGCATCAACAACAATGCACAATACATGTTCATATCATTTTAAACACCATACAATCACCAAAAGCCCGAAACAGAGCTGAAAAACAAGCAAGATACATTAAAAGCGCGAAACCCTAGCTTTCCTTACCTAGACAGATATTAACGGAAGGATGCACTCAATAGACAAGCACAACAACTCTGTGAGCCGATTCGTGAGCTGGAAATACTGACCCAGAAAGAGAAACGAGGTTATCCAGATGAACCTCTACTAGACCATGAAAAATAGAGCTAAAGAGAAGAAGTTAGGGGTTGAAGATTAACTTACGTAGAGTGGAAATGGGGTTGAGCTAGCTTGAGGAGAACTAGAAGCCAAACCCTAGTAGAGCGTTGTTGTTGCATGCTAAGAGAGTGTGGGGGGCTGTTTTCTAAAAGTGATAGAATAAGAGTATTAGGACTAGTTTAGGAGTTTTGGGCACCCTATAGGTCATCTTTAGACCCAACAGATTAAGGCAGACCCTTAAACTTTGGACAGAAAAATAAGTGAGGCTTATAAAATCCAATTTCGAAAATAAAAGTTCGCAAATTAAAATCACACCAAAGGTCAACATTATAGGTTTTTAGAGGATGAATGCGTTATAAAATAGTAAGGGTAAAATTGACGTTTTAAAAAAGTGCTGTAAGCAAAAGCTTTGTAATTTATATATTTTTCGGCCAAGATGCTATGCTGGTAAAAATATGTAAGAGTTCAATAAAGATAAAATTTAATAATTGAACTCAAATAACAATACACGTAATATTACAAAATACTGTATGCAATAAACCAGTTAATAAAGTATAAATTAATATAGAAAAATCAACATTGTTTTATGTACATATTTTTAATCATTTTCACACATTTCCTAAAAATTAATTTTGCTGCATGTATGTTATCTCTAGTTTTCAGTTTTCACTGGAACAGACCTAGAAATGTTCCTTTTATGGTTACTCTCCACTATGCTGCTATTATCGTAGTTGACACCACCGCAAAACCCACTTGTTGAATTGCAATCCCTTTCAAAAGGGTATTCGGATTTGGTTTCAAGTTTTCATCTTTCATCTACGCGAACATGTCTCTCCCCTCTTCCCCTCACCTCCTATCTACTACTGCTTCTTCTCGTTTCCAACCCTTGATCCTCAACAGCACCGTCTCTATCGAACCTCCCTTTCTGGGTTTCAAGGTACTCTTTTCAACATTTTCTCTTACAACATGCTCTTTCTTTCTCTTAGGCAATTGTTCGTATTCTGTTGTTATCTGAAGCCAAAATGTTAGTCAAGGATATTTTAAAATAATATAATAGTAATTTGTGCAAAGTGACAAATCAAATGTTAAATGTAAGAAGTATTATTCATTTATTAAGTTATTACAGTTTCTAGGGCAGGAAATTTTGGATTTTACTACTTGTGGATAATGCATTACTCAATCTGTAAATTGCCTGTTATCATTTGTTTTTGGAGTTTTTGAATTGAATGAGTGTCTGATTGGGTAAATAGCTTAATTAAGGCGTCATTGAATGAGTGTTTATCGTAGAGGCATGTGTGTATTAGTTGTTTCTACAATTGAAAAAGAAATTAGATTGAAATATTCCATATAAATTGTAAGCTGTTTTCACAAGTTGTCTTAGAAATCTTATTGGAAAATGTTGAAAATGTCATAAGGACTTCCAAATGTTTGCACAAGTTCTTATACCTTGAGATAGTTCAAATAAGTTGTAAACAAGATATTCCAAATGGACCCTAAATAATATGTGTACTCTCAGTGTAAAGGTCTTTTACACTATCATCCAATTACAGACCACCATGTATGGCAAGTGCATTGACTTTTATAATAACTCCTTTAAAAATGATTCAATGGATAACTTGTTTTTTTGTTTGATTGTGTAAAAACTTCTATATTGGCAGTGCATGCCTGTTAAAAACTTTTGAATATTTGACTAAGGTCTGGTTACTGGCTTCATAAGTTAAAATTTCCCCTATCTGCTGTTGCACAGGGTACACCATGTTTTGTTGAGAAGCATAATTGCTGCTTAAGTGTTAAACCATTTGGTGTATCTCAGAAGAGAGTTACCAAGATCTCCTGTTCTATGAATATGTCTGCACAACAATCAGATGATCATGGGAAAATGAAGCTTGACCACTTAATAGACAAAGCACGAAAGCTTTGGGACAATTCTCCTGAGTCAGTGAAGATTTTCCCGTGGAACAAAGCTTTGGACAACTTCATTCAACTTATTCTTGATCTCATTTTGGTTGTTGTCAAATACCTAGCTGTGCCTGTATTCGCGGTTACCTCACTGAGTGAAATGTCCTACTGTGCACATGAAAGGAAGCTACGTCTGGTTCCTATTCCAGTTCTCTTTGGCGTTGCTGTTGCTGGGATTCTTAAGGCGACTGCCCTTGAGTTATCTCCACATCTAAAGGTATGGTCATTGGTTATTCACCATTTTATAATCTAGATATCAGAGAGATTTGTTGGATGTAGTATTAAGCTGTTGTTTTTTCAATAATTACTTTCCCTCATTCAGAATGAAACAGTTGTGATGCTTGATCTCTATAGACTCTTTTTTTCTTCCATTCACTCCGTAAAACATTTTCAACTGCCTCATTATCTCCATATTTTGAACTTCTAACAACAGGGCATGGTCATTTTGGATTAGTTAATCTCACTGCACTTGAAGACTTTTCTTTGGGAATTTATTACAGTGTATGGACAAAATGGTGACTACCTTAGATGTTGACTAATTTGAAAATTCCAGTTTAGCAATCCAGCTTGCAAAAAGAAGTCAGATGAATGCATAATATATTTCAAAACTAGATGTCTTGTTTTCCAGACGTTTGCCTTGTTTTTTAGGTGCCAATCTCTTAGGGACTCTTCTGGTATTTATATTTTGACATCATTTTTATTGATCATAATAAAGCAAGATATGAGAAACTTAGTCTGGTTGTCCACCCTTCCTATTTACTGTCTTGGAGTCTATGTCTTGTTTGATTTCACCCTTTTACCATAGCTTATTACTGGTCTTATTTTCAGGATGCAGAAGTTCCGTGGCATTTAATTGCCATTGCAATTTTTTTCACGTTAATCAAATTGCCAGGGCCATATTACCCTTACTGGGGACGTATAATCATTCCTCATTTTGCAAATGGGGTTCTTTTGAGGACTCTATGGTTTGCAATATTGTGGTATAGAAGACCAAAAACAGTGAATATGCCGGGTTCTAGTTAGTTATCCTCAAGTTATGGTACTAGCTCGCAGAGTTACTCAGTTTTTGTAAGTATTAATAAATCCTACAACTTACTATGCTAAATCCAATACATATGTGAAATGTGATTCTTGGGAATTCGAATGAGGGTATAATGTGTTTCTTTGCTTTATGAGCAAATGCTATATTATGGGAATTTAACCATGTGGAAATGCTCGAGTCTAATTCAAGTTTAGTTTTATCAAAACTACAGCTCCATTTTAATAACTATTTTTGAGTTTTTGCTCTTTTTTTCTTGGTTAAATCATTTTTTAAGTTCCTATAGTTTCACTAATTTTTTAAACTGGTTATTATAATTTAAAATTATGTAATTGGCCCCCATCCCACCAAATATTGTCAAATAAGTCTTCACCTCACCAACAGTCATTAGATTTTTCTAAACTACAATGATCTATTTGAAAACATGTAGATAAACCTTGTTACCTATTCAATTTGTATTTGTCAAATATAGTTTTTGAGTTTTCAAATGTGTCCCTATGGTTCAGCAAAAGTTAGCAGCTTTTAGTGAGGACTAATTTGAAAAAAATTGAAAGCATAGGACCCTAAGTTAGTTCAAATTTAATGTAACTATAGGTATTATTGAGTAAGTTGATCTTTTTCTTCCCTTTACAACTTTTAAATGTTAACTTATGTAATGAGAGTTGCCATAACTTTATAAGCATTTTGATACCACTTTGACATCAAAATAATAGTCCAAAAGATTCGCCAAAAATAATACACCAAAAGCTTCTGTGTACCAGTATATGTGAGCAAATGGATGAAAACAATTATTTAAGGACCAATCTTGTGCAGCTAATGGGTAATTTAAGGACCAAAAATCTTTTATTGAGCAATATATAAAATTTTATTTATGTATTTATATAAATAGTCCCCTATCAGATTGTAGTTTGCAGTTGTTTCATTTCACATGCTTTAGTCGAGATCTAATCATTCAACATTTGTAACATTTTCTTTCAAGAGTAAAACTGATTTCCCAGTACATGTTACTGTTAGTAGATTGTTTAGTAAATCAGACCCAGTGAAAATGTTTTGTGAAATAATAGTCCTAGTAACAGCAATTAACCAATATATTCAAGTTTGCTTATATTAGTCCTGCAATTCAATATGGGAGTACTTTGATAGTTTAATATCTTGTGCAAGCTGGCTTCAGTTGTTAATTCAACAATATTTTGTATTAAAATGCTCTTATTCATGAATCAATCATTTACTTTTTCTTACTCTTATACAGGATACCAGATTTTTACTAGTGAAGACCCGAGTGGCGTTAAGCACTGCATTTAGATTTTTACTGAATTTAGATTTCACTTTGTTGAGAAATAATGTAAGTGCTGTAGTTAGTCACTATAGTTTGTCTTGGGAATGGAAGATATGGTTGTGTTGGATACCCCATATGAATAGTTGTAGCTGATACATATGAAGAAATAGATGGCAATGGTGACTTCACTTTTGGTATAAGAAAAATAATTCTTAAACCTTTGCAAGAGAAATATCAAAAGGATTGGTTGAGTGGAATGACACATGGTTTATATTTGATGGGGATTTCTTGTAGGTGACATGGTCTACACGTCTTTCCGGAGTTCATAAATGTTGCTCCCGAAAATCATTTCACCATCAAATTTTATGTAGCAAAAACCTATGTGAAATGCTGTGATATGTTCAGATTGGAGCATCTATGCACTTTTTTAACTGAATTCATGCATAAACTAGTGAATAAACTGTTTTACATTTATTTTTCCTTAAAAATATTCATTTCTTAGGATGACATGACGACTCTAATCCTTTGGTTAGAGACTGATATAACTTATGGTATTGAAATTACAGTTGACTTGTACAAATTGTCATACAGTGATCAAATGCAATTTTTTCTATTATAAGGATCTTTGTTACGACATGTGAGCACAATGTGTTAAAGTAATGTGAATTTTGTCTACACTATTTTTTTTTTTTAAATGACAAGAATACGTTCTTTCAGACACTTTTTTATTGGTTTCACATCTTTTTTAATGGTCTTTTCTTGATTTTGTAATTTTTAATAAATTTTAATCAATAAAAAAGTAGTATTAAAATAATGTATTATGAATAATCTTTTCGAAGATTTTCTTTCTTACTATTATCTCAACGTGCATGGTTAATTATTAGTTTCGGATATGCATAACCATTTTTATAATAAATTTTAAATGTTAATAGAGGTTTAAAAATTCAATCAACCCTTTAAATACCGAAAGTAATATATAAGTATTTAAGCTATTTATTGCTAGCATTACAACGGTAGAAAAAATGGAAAATATCTAAACAATATGTTCAACCATATACCACCATAAAACTGTTCATTTATATTTAAAAAAAAAGTATAACATTTTATTTTTTACTGTATATTTTGAAATATAAAAAAAAGACTATGAATTGGTAAATATAATTCACGGAAATTACTATTTTGGTCTTATATCACAGAAGTCATAAACGAACTTGCTATTCATTTGCGTTGGGATTTTAAATGGTTAATTCCAAGCATGATTGAAGTTACAAAACTGTAGACTAATAAAAGATTACCTCACTTTATTGGATGATAATTTTCCAACTATACCTAATGGATATTAGGAGGAGAATTTAATGAAACAAACTTTTCAGTTATCACAGTATGACTCAAAAGCTTCCAGTCTTTTGGTTTTCCAAACGAGTTATGGTAGGTTAACAAAATGTTTTTAACAACATACAAATGCACAGTGCACGAAGAGACCCTATTAATGGGAATAATTAAGTTGTGATTTCTGGTTGCTAAGCAGGTTGTGAAAACAAGATGGATACATGTATATAGTTTAAGTATTTCAGTTACTGTCATTTTTGTATTTTCCATAGTATAAATATTAAACTCTAACATTCATCCAAGTGTTTGAATTCGGTTTTGTGTATTATACTCTTCATTCAGCTGAGACAGAATGGCCAAAGAAGACCAGAAATTTGCCATAGGAATCGACCTTGGTACAACGTATTCGTGCGTTGCAGTGTGGCTGGAGCAACACAGCAGGGTGGAGATAATCCACAACCAGCAAGGCAATAAAACCACACCTTCTTTTGTTGCCTTCACAGACAAGCATAGATTTATTGGTGATGCTGCTAAGAATCAGACTGTCACCAATCCTGAAAACACTGTTTTTGGTATGATTTCATTCTCTACAGCATTGAGTTGTTTTCTCTCATGATACATAGTTGTTTCAACGAATAAATTTACAATTGTTTGTTGTTATGAAATTCTAAATAACTAAACTCAAATTAAGCCGTGCCAATGTAAACAATGCTAACTGATGTTCCAATGTTGAAACCAGTTTAAGACCGTTGCTTAATTCTAAGAAATTGCTGTCAGAGGAATGTTTGTTAGAAACACACTGTTCTTTTTATTGATTGAATTTTATTGAATACTGAAATTAGTAGAGAGATTCATTTAATATAAAACAAAGCTTTTAAAAAAATACTTTAGAGAATGTTGTTAACATTCTTTTGTTGAGATAAACAACTCGGTTAGAGTTGCTCTTAACAATTGCCTTCCATTTTATTATCTGTCTATTGACTTTTTCAGACGAAAATTCTTTTTGCAGATGCTAAGAGGTTAATCGGTAGGAAATTCAGTGATCCCATTATTCAAAAAGAGAAAATGTTATGGCCATTCAAGGTTGTTGCAGGTGTTAATGACAAGCCTATGATCGTGGTTAAATACAAGGGTCAGGAGAAGTCCCTGTGTGCTGAAGAAATCTCATCTATGGTTCTCATGCAGATGCGGGAGGTTGCTGAGGCGTATTTGGAAACACCTGTGAAGAATGTTGTTGTCACAGTGCCTGCTTATTTCAATGACTCTCAACGTAAAGCCACTAAAGATGCGGGTGCCATTGCTGGCCTCAATGTTATGAGGATAATCAACGAGCCTACTGCTGCAGCTATTGCATATGGCCTTGACAAGAAGACTAACTGTGTTGGGGAACGAAATGTTTTCATTTTTGATCTTGGTGGTGGTACTTTTGATGTGTCTCTCCTTACAATTAAGGACAAAGTCTTCCAAGTTAAGGCTACCGCCGGAAACACTCATCTAGGAGGAGAGGATTTTGACAATGAAATGGTGAACTACTTTGTGAAGGAGTTCAATAGTAAGAACAAAGTAGATATTAGTGGAGACCCAAGAGCCCTGAGGAGGTTGAGAACTGCATGTGAGAAGGCAAAAAGGATACTGTCATATGATATCACCACGGACATTGAGTTAGATGCTTTATTTAAGGGCTTTGACTTCTGCTTCTCAATCAGTCGCGCAAAGTTTGAGGGAATTAATATGGAGCTCTTTGAACAATGTATGGAGACAGTTGAAAGATGTTTTACTTATGCTAAGATGGACAAGAGCATTGTAGATGATGTTGTGCTTGTTGGTGGTTCCTCTAGGATCCCAAAAGTGCAGGAACTATTGCGAGACTTTTTTGATGGAAAGGATCTGTGCAAGAGCATCAACCCTGATGAGGCTATTGCTTATGGTGCAGCTGTTCAGGCTGCTTTGCTGAATGAAGGCATGAAGAATGTTCCAAAGTTGGAGCTACTGGATGTTACATCTCTATCCCTTGGTGAAGTTACAAAATCAGATATCATGAGTGTGGTCATCCCCAGGAACACTACCATTCCTGTGAGCAAGACAAAAGAATTCGTGACAACAAGAGATAACCAATCTGAAGTCTTGATTGGAGTTTACGAGGGTGAGAGAGCCCGAGCCAGTGATAACAATTTGTTAGGTTCTTTTGTTCTTTCTGGAGTTCCTCCTGCTCCTCGTGGCCATCCTGTGTATGTATGCTTTGTCATAGATTCAAATGGTATGTTATCAGTTTCTGCTGAGGAAAAAACGACTGGAAACAAGAATGAGATTATCATAACCAACGACAAAGAAAGACTGTCTCCTGAAGAAATTATGAGAATGATTCAAGAAGCTGAGAAGTTTCAGGCTGAAGATAAGAAATTCCTTAGAAAGTCCAAAGCAATCAATTCTTTGGATATGTACGTTTACAAGATGAATAATGCTTTGGAAAAGAAAGATATCATTTCTAAACTTGGCTTACTGACAAGGGAGATGATTAACTTGGAAATTAAGATGGGTACAAAATTGCTGGATGGTAAAAATGAGCATGACGAAGCATATGTATATGAGGATTATCTGAAGGAGCTTGAGAGCTTCTATGAAAACACAATAGGCAAGATTGGTTAATAGCTTTTCCAATTACCTTTTTGCTGTGCTGATTTGTTATCTTAACATTGTTCAAGTTTCACTATTTTATAGGCGATATGTTTAAATTGATGCTTTCGTTGATTTTGCACTCAACCATGCATTCAGATTGCTTGTTTTTCCACCATGTTTGTTGCCCTCAGTTGCTTCTCTTCCTACCTGTTCATCTATTCTTTCTGGACACGTACGTGAAAGTAGAAAACAATTCTATGTAAATTTTAATTTGACTGTTTGAAAAATAAAATTTTTGACTAAAATATGAAAATATTTAATATTTATTGAGATAGTAATATTTTTTTTCTCTTTCATGTTTTCTTTTCATTTTTTTTGGACAAAAAAATAGCAAGTAGTTATCTTGATAAAAATAATTGCTTTTACAAATTATTAATTTTTTAAACAATTAATTATTTTTAAAAATTATTATAATATTTATTATTCAAAAGGCAATAATTTAAATTAAATATTTTTTTTACCATTTATTGAAATTTTATCTTTTTCTATAGTGAATGCATATTAGTATCACAGTACACTTGTGGCATTGAACCATTCATGTCATTCAAAATTACAAAAATAAATTGCATCAAATTTATAAAAGTTAACTTTGCTAATAAATTTTTCTTATTTACATGTTTTAAATTATTATAAATATTTTGTTTAATTACTATGTTTTATATGATTTTTTTCCAAAATACTTTTTATCAAATTATTTTCCAAAAACAAATTCTTAAAATAATTACATTTTAAAATCAAAATTACAAATATCTTTACCTTAATTTTTAGACGAAGAAACAAAAAATTTAAAACTCAATTCGTAATTTGATTTTCCGATGACGGAATCCTAAACTGATTTTTTGAACTGTGCTTTTTTGATTAAAATTTCTATAAAAATATATTTTGCCCTTAAAATATTTATTGAGTTTCTGTTTTAACATGAATATGAATATGATCCTTTTGAAAAAAAAAAGTTTCGGCTATAAGAACATTTCTATCCCGTCATTGATAATATGAGTCATACACTCATTATATAATTTAAGGTTTAAGATCTTAAATAAGACATTTGTTTAAATGTATCTCTTCTCTAAAAAAAATGAGAAAAATATTATTAGAATTTTGTATATGAATAAGAATTATCATGAAGCCTTAAAATTGACGTGACATAGACTTCATTCAACGATTTTTGCAGTGAAGATTATTTTATATACTAAAATAAGTATTATTAAAAATTATCTTAATAAAAGTAGTTTATCATATTTTTCAATAAAAAATAATAATTTAATAAAAAATATGAATACTTTTTTATGTACTAACAATTAAAAACTTTATAACGGGTTAGATAGAGAATTTTGAGTGAGTATCTTATTTATTTTTATTAATATATGAAAAAAATTTCATTAAAAGTATAAAAATAAATTAAAAAGACAATTAAAATATTTTTAAATTTGGATATTTGTTTGTTTGTTTTATAACTTTACAAAAAAATTTTAATTTTCTAATTTTATCAACTTTGTTTTGTTTGATTAATAATGGTTGTAAAATTAATAAATGCTTGAAAATTTATTTAATATTCAAATTTGAAATTTATATTATTTGAATTTTAAAACATTTGATATTAAAGTAATGTGAATACACCATTTTGGTATTAAAAAATTGATTATATTTATTATCCACAAGTCAGTAATTTAAATTAAATAAAACATTTTTAACCATTTTTTGAATTTTTTAATTTATTTTTATGAAATTTTCCAAACCAAAATTGTTGGATTGAATGCATGTTAGACCAAAATTTACGGTGAATAGGGAGGGCACAACTTTTACTTAACCTTGTGTTTGGATTGAGCATTTCAACAATGTTTAGAAATTGAAATGTTTTGCATTTTGTAACGTCCCATTTAATTAATAAACGTGATTAAAGAAACGCCACACACAAATGATACTAAATAGCAGTCTTTGAGTCCTTAACCCAACCCCTACAAACTAGGCACACCACGATGCCGAAAGATTTTAGTTGAAAAGTCTAATCCCTACTGATAGAGAAAGTAAAGCATAACGTGATACATGGGACAAAGCCCTAAAGGAAAAACCAAGATCCAGTCCATGCAGATCATGCAGCGAAACCATCACCTCCCTACTGTCCGCGGTTGTTCCTCGCATTTGCTCACACCAATAAGTTGGCGATCATCGCAAGGGAGAGTGCCACACGGCAGAACACACAACAACAAAAGTAGGGTAAGCTAAAGCACAAGAGATTTCATTCATCAAGTCCGATATAATTTCACAGTATCAAACATTCACTTCAACCAAGCATGTTATGACTCATCAGGCAATACACTACGACTCGACTCGACTCATCCGGATACATATAACTTGGTCGGATTCAGCGGACGCTTGCACTTGTGGTGGATACCTCTGCTCACCCCCGAGCTACTCACCCCCGAGCTATGTGTTACAAGTGTTTCAATGAATAAATTTCCCTCACCACAAGGTTAGCCCTTAATGAGTTTCAGGCCTCCTGCTACTCTCACCACAGGAGTCAGTCCGCTCTAGGTGAGACTAATTGACCCCTTAAAGTGTCAGGATGCAATCCTTACCTAGTTATACAGATGGGGCACCACCACGGACACCCACTAACAGGGGCCATGGAATTACGTCCCGACCACTGAAGCGCAATCCTTACCTAGTTATACAGATGGGGCACCACCACGGACACCCACTAACAGGGGCCATGGAATTACGTCCCGACCACTGAAGCGCAACCCGGAGGTCTCACCTAGAGGCCCCAAGGAATTACACGCTGACATGGACCAACATTCATAAATCAACAATACGAGAACATTAAATCATGTTTACCATTTCATACCAACCCCTGGAATTAATTCCTCATACGTATCACATTTTGGATCCATACCACTGGTCATCACCACCTCATGAGTCTAGGGCCTCATCTCATATCAATACCATGTTACTTTAGTTCCAATCTACTCATTCATTTCACATGCCAAGTTCCCACCACACCCATCATTCACCATTCATGAATCATATCACACATGCATAGCAATCCATTAGGCATATATCCATACATAAGTACATGTATCTCATCATAGCAATCATACCCAAACAATTCCATTCATCCAAGATTAAACACACAACCAAACACAGCATTGTCTTGCCCAACCCCTCGCTCAGGCTAAAGGGCCTCGCTCAGGCGAGACATTCTCGCTCAGGCGAGTCCCCTTCGCCTAGGCGACGGCTAAACAGAAACACCAAGAGAGCAACGCGGGATCTCGCTTAGGCGAGACCCCTCTCGCCTGGGCGAGATGCTCGCTCGCTCAAATTAAAGAGCGAGTCGCCTGGGCGACCTCTCACGTAATAGGGTTTGGGCGAGTCCCTGTTCATCTCGCCTAGGCGAGACTGGCTCGCTTGGGCGAGATTAGCAGGTCTCGCCACTGTTTTCCTGCAACAGTGATCCACACCAGCCCATCCCACATATATTCACGCATTCACAGCTTATCACAACATCATTCCAGCCCCATAACCTCAAAACGACAGTTCATAACAAAACAGAAACGAAACGTGAGAGTGAGCTAGAGCTCCCCTACCTGGAAATGGGTTCGTACAGGACTTTCGGCACAGAACCAAGGAGCACAGCAGCCCTAAAACCCGACTCGCAAGTGAGCAGAACAAAGACCTAGCTAACGTGACCCTGAACGTTGGAACCCTAGCAGAAAACGGCAACGGCAGCAACTCTAGGAAGTGGGATTTCTGTTTTACGAAAAGTGAGTTTAAGTTAGGGTTTGGGGCTGACTAAGTCTGTTTTCCCTTTCTGGCCAACCCTAAGGCCCAATGGCTAAGGCAGCCCTAAGAAAAGGGGCAGAAAGGAAAGCGGGCCTTACACATTTGAATTACTTGCAATTAAATTCCATTCATTTTTTAAATAATTTGTTTGGATAAGAAAATTAAAATAACTTACATTTCAAATTTTTGTTTGGAAAAAAAAATTGAATTTATTGTGAGATAAAATTTAATTTTAACAATATTTATTTTAGGCTTAATTATGTTTTGAGTTCATGATAAATTTGGAAACCCGACGATCAAGAAGGGCTCGACGACACGGACGGGTCTGACAACACGGACGGGTCTGACGACCCGGACGGGCCAGACGACCTAGACGAGCCGACGACCTGGACGGGTTCGACAACTCGGTCTAGATTGTTGGGCCCGTTAGATAATTGGTCTTGTCCGGATAGTCTGCCCCGTCTGAGTCGTTGGGCCATTCTGGGTCGTCGGGCCCGTTCTGGTCATAAGGCCCGTTCGGATTGTCGGGCCCGTCTGGGTCGTCGGGCTCGTCTGGGTGGACGGACGGGCCCGTCTTGATCATCGAGCCCATTCAGGTCGTCGGACCCGTTTGGGTCGTCGAACCCGTCTAGATCGTCGAGCCCATTTGAGTCGTTGGACCCGTATGGGTCGTCGGGCCCGTCTAGGTCATCGGACCCGTTTGGATCGTCAAGCCCATTCGGGTCGCCAGACCCGTCTGAATCGTCGTCCCCATTTCTGTCATCCGGCCTACCAAAGAGTCTAGAATGTGAGGTTGAGTGAAGAATTTCAAATTCCACCTATTTTAAAGGTATGTGAAATTCTATTAATTTAGCTAATTGAAATCCTTCAAAAAAATGCTTGCATTTGAAATGCTTTTTAATTTTTGTATCCAAACAAAGCATTTCATTACAAAGAAATCTAAATTCTTCAAAAAAATGAATTATTTTATTAAAATACTGTATCCAAACACACTCTAAGAGTATCACAATTTACTTATGTCACTGAACCATTCATATTATTTAAAATTACAAAAAATAAAATTCTTCAAAATTTATAAAGTTAATTTTGTTAATATTTTTTTTTGTTATTTACTTGTTTTGAATTATTACTTAAAAGATGTGTAATGCCTCAAATTAATAGGATTTATAAGATCTAGAAATTTTTAATTTAGTAAAATAACAAAAATAATGATTTAAGTTCAAATTATAACTTTTAGAACGAGTAATATGATCATATAAGTTATATCGTTCATTTAGTTAAAGTACTTGGATAATATATGGCAGATATTAGATTTAATTCCTATCAATACATTTTTTGTTTTAGATAATTTCCAAAAATGAGTAGTGAAACACTAGTCCTCCACAAGCATTCAATCGAGCATGTACGTTATGAAAGTGTTATTGGTTGTAAGTTGATGGTTGTTTATTTGGTTTGGATATAAGATGGTTTCATTTCTGTTGTACTTTAGGAAGGTGGTATCATAGGAAGGACAACAGATGTCATTGTTGCTGCAAAGGTCAATGTAGCTCTGCTGCTGCGCACAAGCAGAGATGGTGAATGACTCATAGCACCAAGTTGTTTAAGTCTAACTTCCTCTATCTACTCATAGCACCAAGTTATTGCCTCCTTTCTCATTCTTTTTTTTTGGATTTGTTTGTATTTATAACATCATATTTTATATCGGTAGAAAGTTATGGAATTGACTGTGGTTAGATTAAAATTATTAAAAAATAATTAATAATTAGAATTTCAATAAATATAAAAAAATATTTTAAATAATTTATGGCGATTCCAAATCTTTAATAAGTGTTAATCAATAATAAAATATATAATATATTTTGTGATCATTTTTAATTGTTAGGATGATAAAACTACAATTATCTATCTCACAAAATCAAACAATGTAATTTCAGGGCAAAAGAACTTCAGATAGTATGGTATTCAATAATCCAACAAATGAAATTTAATTTATACTGCAACAAGCAACTAAAAAAACTGTAATATAAAGGAATGATCTATGCTCAAGACGTCAGAGTCGCTTCCCTGGCATTGCACCTGATAAGCAAGGAAAAACTCAGAGAGGATTCTAGAAACAGAGGAGGAAGAATAAGATTCTAAAAAGATAGAGAATTACCACAAATTGCCTAACTGACAAAATCTTATAGCATGGTATTTTATATTCTTTTTTTCTTACTCCTCATTGGCTCCATGATTTGCAATTTCGTTGCCACTTGTCCCTCCTTTATAACTAATTTGGAATTTGGCTCTTTGTGCATGCCACCTTCCATGTCACCCGTCATATTTTTCTTCATTACATTAGCCGCCCCATATGAAACAACCTTGTCCTCAAGGTTGAATTTCGGGTAGGCCTTGTAGAATTCTACAGCATCCTCCCACGTGAAGATAGAATTTGGTTCGTCATCCTATTGCACTTGTAATTGTTTAACTTTTGTTCCGCCTAACAAAATGATTCAACTATCGCTCACTACAGTAGGAGACAGGATTGGCCTATATGCATCAGTATGCAATGGCAACGACAAGTACTGTTGGTTGGTTTCCCCTCTAAACTTCTTCAATAGAGAAATGTGGAAAACATTACGAATTTTTGCCTCTACTAGTAATTCCAGTTTATAAGCTACCAGACTGAGTTTCAGATTGATTTTGAAGGGGCCAAAGTACGTAAGACCAATTTTCTGATGCTTTCGAAGTGCCACTGAGTGTTGCCGATAGGGCTGCAACTTGACTAACACTAAATTTCCTTCCTGAAATTCGGCATTTCTTCGATGTCTATCAACATAGTATTTCATGAATAGTCATATTAGCCCGCAATTGGTCCATTGGTTTATCTCTTTCAAGCAACATTTCTTATAGTGACAATTCATCCTTGTGGGAGATTTCGTATCTAATTAAGGATGGAGGGTTCCTTCCATACAAAGCCTTATAAGGTGGCATCTTAATGCTAGTGTGATATGATGTGTTATACTAGTATTGGGCCCAAGGTAACATTTTCACCCAATGCTTGGGGTTGTCAAAGCAATAGCACCTGAAATACATTTCCAAAGTCTTGTTCAAGACTTCACTTTGACCATCTGTTTGGGGATGATAAGCTGAACTTAAAGCAAGAGTGGTTCCTTAAAGCTTACAAAGATGTTTCCAAAATTTGCTAATGAAGATTTTGTCTTTGTCTGAGATAACAACTTTAGGGAAACCATGAAGCTTTATAATGTTTTGGACAAAGATTTGAGCAATTTGTTGACTAGATAAATCATTCTTCAATGGAATAAAATGTGAAAATTTGGAGAGGCGATCAACCACAACCATTATAACAGAATACCCATGTGCTAGAGGCAAGGCAGTAATAAAATCCATACAAATTTCTTCCCAAACCTGTGATGGGATTGGCAACGGCTGTAACAAACCTGCGGATAGCTTTGTGTCAATTTTAGCTTGTTGGCAAATGAGACAATTCAACACATATTGTCTGATTTGTTTTTGCATGTTTGGCCAATAAAATTGAGAACAAATGTGTTCCACTGTATTAGCAATCCCAGAGTGTCCTCTCGCTACATCGTCATGGTATTCTATGAAAATTAAAGGAATCAAACTACTGTTTTAGGGAATAACCAATTGTTCCCTCCATAATAATAACCCATTCCGATAGTTGTAATTATGGTCCTCTTGGCTTGAGCTAGCACACTGCTGGATGATTTGTTGTGATTTTTCCTCTTGAAGCAATTATGCTTTTAATATGCACAACTATTCTAATTGCGGAGTTGACCATGCCACAAAGAAACACCTTGAAAGAACATTAGCTGTAGCATTTTACATCCCTGGTTTGTACTTTATCTTGAAATCATAGCCCAAAAACTTGTGCAGCCATTTGTGTTGTTCAGGAGTGGAAAGTTGTTGATCCAACAATGATTTAAGACTTTGTTGATCTGTGTGAATGATAAACTTCTGGCCCAACAAATAATGTTTGAATTTGGAAATGGCTTTTGTTATAGCAAAGAATTCACGGGTGTACACTGATTGTCGCTGCATTTGTGGAGACATTTTCTTAGAAAAATAGGCAATGGGATGTTTATCTTGCATAAGGACAACACCAATGCCATTGCTGGAAGCATATGTTTCAATTTCAAAGGGCAATTCAAAATTAGGGAGAGCCAACACAAGTTCTGACGTAATGGCTTCTTTCAATTTCAAGAAAGCTACTTCAGCCTTGAAGGATCATTTGAAAGCCTCTTTTCTTAGCAAATCTGTGAGTGGAGCTGCCAAGGAAGCATAACCTTTAATGAATCTGCGATAGTACCCATTCAAGCCTAGGAAACCACTTAATTGTTTAATGTTTTTAGGTTGTGGCCATTCTAAAACTACTTGCACCTTATCTTTATCCATGTGAACACCTCCAATTGTAATTGTATGGCCCAAATAATTGATCAAGGTGGTTCCAAAAGAATATTTGGAAAGCTTGACGGACAACCTTGTGTTTAGTAACAATTGTAGTACTTGTTCTAAATGAGATAAGTGAGTATGCCAAGAATCACTGAAAACTAGAATATCATAAAAAAAAACCAACACAAATTTCCGCAAAAAAAAGTCGAAACACATCATTCATTAAACCTTGAACGGTGGCCGGGGCATTTGTTAAACCAAATGGCATTACCAACCATTCATAATGTCCTTGGTGTGTCTAAAATGTTGTTTTGTACCTATCCTCGGTTTGGACGAGGATTTGGTGATAGCCGGAGCGCAAGTTCAACTTTGAAAAATATTTAGAGCCATGCAACTCGTCAAATAATTCATCAACAATAGGTATAGGAAATCGTCCTTCACCGTCATGGCATTTAATGCTTGATAGTTAGTGCAAAACAAGTTCCATCCTTTTTTTAGGAGTAAAATTAGAGAGGAGAAAGGACTCTTGCTTGATTGATGATGTCGTCCTCTAACATTTGTTATATCATGAGCTCAATTTTCTCCTTTTGGCTATGTGGATAACGATATGGCTTTAGTTTGACAGGTTGAGCTTCAGAGTATACAGTGATCATGGTCTCGTTATGGAGGGAGATCGGATGGTGGGTCAAAAATTGGTGCATATTTATGTAATAATAACACCAATTTAGGATGCATGTCCTACGGTAGCTCAAGAGGGTAACTGGCATTACCTTCTGGTTGTGTGAGTTTTATAGAGAAGGCTTCTGCTACAACTTCTGTATGAAAAAGCCTTTTCATGTGGTTAAATTGAGCTTGTTGCGGCCCAATTGCCTCTTCGCCTTTAATAGTGATAAATTTCCCTTCATGCAAAAACTTAATCAACAAAGCATCATAATCGACACTTGTAAGAACATAAACATTTGGAAATCTAATAGAATGTCCTTGCATTGAGATGTCTAGAAAGGGAAGATGACCCTCAACAATCATAACATGAAAATTTCCTACCATGACTCGAAAAGCAGGAGTAGGTTGGACCGGCAGGTTCAAAAATTTAGCAATTCGTGGTTGAATAAAACTGTCAGAGCTACCTCTATCAATCAATACCTGAATACCCGAGCTTGGTGTCCCCTTCATTGCATTGAGGGAGAGGTGGTGCTCCAAGACCTCTTGTTCTCACTGGTGCAGATTATGAGCATTTGGGTCACTATTCACGAGCAATTCTGGAGGCATGGCGGGGCCCTCTTTTACTTCTTCCAATTGGTAAAGCATAAAATGCTTATTAGGGCACTTGTGGGAGGGAGTAAATTTCTCATCACACCAAAAACAGAGCCCTTTCTCTCGTCGCATCTGTGAGGTCGAGTTGCTACGACGGAGTGGGAAGGAGTGGTGGTAATGTAGATCGTGGGGGTGGTTTGATTTGTGGGTTTATATGTGGTTTGTATGTTGTGTTACGAGACGTATTGGGTCCTAGAGTGGTGCAGAAGAGAATTTATCCTCATAAAGTTTAGCTAGACTCATCCCACGCATCAAAGAGTAGGGGCATTGAGCCTTTACTTCTCATCGAATCTTCGTGTGTAACCCACTAATAAAACAATCGTGTAACGCCTCCACTGGTTCAATTTGGGTGCGATTTGCAAGTGTGATGAATTCTGAATAGTAATCTAAAATTGTGCCTTGTTGGTGGAGTTTGAAGAGTGATTCTCGAGGTAATTTGAACAATGAAGATCCAAACTCTAACTCAATGGAGCGTTTCAAGTGTGTCCAAGAAATCGACGACAACGCACATTATGTCATTTGAAACCATGGAATGGCGGAACCAGTCATGTGCATCCCAACAATAGCAACTTGTTCTGCTTCTGGAATCTGGTAGAAAGTGAAATATTGATCAATGCTAAATTGCCAACCCAAAGCATTTGAACCATCAAATCGAGGAAGATTGAAATTCATGCATCGATGGGGGAGCAGGGTTTGATGTTGATTGTGAGAGGCAATGTGCAAGTTCGTACCATGGGTGTGCTCATTAGGGATGAAGAAGCATGGTTGGATTGATGAAGTTGCACAACTTGAGTTAAAGACTGTTGAACTGCATCGAAGCGACACTGGTTGGCCTCATTAATTCGAGCAATTTCATTTTGATGGGTCTCGACAATTTCTTCCATAAGCTTGTAAAGTTTTTTTACCTCAGCGTCCATTGTCTTCATCCGTGTATTATCGGCCATGGTCAATGAAAGCACTAAATGATAGAACTACAATTATCTATCTCACAAAATCAAACAATGTAAAGGAAACCTTTAACTATTTTAGGGCAAAAGAACTACAGATAATATGGTATTAAGTAACCAACAAATGAAATTTAGTTTAACTTCAACATTCAACTAAAAGAACTGTAATATAAGAAATGGTCTATGCTCAAGATGTCAGAGTCACTTCCCTGTCATTGCACCTGATAAGCAAGAAAAAACTCAGAGAGGATTCTACAAACAAAAGAAGAATAAGATTCTGAGAAGATAGAGAAGTACCACAAATTGCCTATAACTGACAAAATCTTGTAGTATGGTATTTGATATTCTCTTTCTATTACTCCTCCTTGACTACATGATTTGCAATTTGGTTGCCACTTATCCCTCCTTTATAACTAATTTGGAATTTGGCTCTTTGTGTATGCCACCTTCTACGTCACCCGTCATACTTTTCTTCAGTGCATATGATATACGATAAAAGATTATAAAATAAAAATAAGTTTTGCGACAATTTTTAATGGTTAGATTTTTTTTCTAACATAAATATCAACTATTAAGATATTTCTGTCATAAATTGTTTTTGATATATATAATTCTTCATATGACATTTTTTAATCACTAAAATTTAAAATTTTAACCATTATAAATATTATGTTTTCTAGTACATGTTTTATTACAAAATATATTGTATATATAGTTATTTTAAAAATATCAAAATTTAGAATTTTATGAGAATAATTAGATTATTTAAAATTGAGAATTTTATTTTCATGTAAAAGGAAAAAAATTAAAATTTGAACTTTTAAATTTGTGGATATGATGTTTAAATGCTGCTTTTGTTGATTTTGCAATCAATCTGCGCCTGATTGATCTTTGACTCATACCACGCATACAGATTGCTTGTTTTTCCACCATGTGTGTTGCCCTCAGGTGGTGCATCTCTTATGTTGTTCATGTGGCTGTTGTGCCTTTTAGATACATTTGTGAAAATAGAAAACAATTTTCTCTAATTTTTTGTTCACTTAGAAAAAAGTATTTTTCCCTTGATAAGAATTAAGCTTCCATTTTAACATCGATCTAAATAGGATCCTTTTAAGTAACTCTCATCCGGATTCTAGTCTTAAAAGATATGATTGAAAATACCTTATCAAATTTAGTTAATCAAAGTTTTTCAATAAAGAATAATCACTGACAAATTAAGCACAAGAAAGCAGTTTGAGTCCATATCTGTCTATGAACAAATTAAGCACAAATTCATGAAATTTCCAACCATAAACACCAAACGTAAAATAAACATCGAATTTTTTTTTACTATTTTACAATATGATCCCATTAATGAAGTATAGTAATATAGTGATAAAGTAAATTTGTATTAGATGTTTGTGTAAAAATATTTCATATTTAACAATATATAAAGTTAACTGAGAAAACTGAAACCTGAATAGATGCCAGAAATGAAAGATAGCATAGGATCATTAAAGATCATAAAATACAAGCAGAGTGGATCCTGATAATATAAGATTTTGATCATAGAATCCTTTCCCTCCATATGTGAAATACTTTTCTTCCACGCACTCTAACAATTCCACTGGATCTCTTATAAATTGATGAGAGAATTGAGTTTACAGTGTCTGGCAGGAACTTACATTGCATAAACTATTTCTCCACTGCTATCAATATCGAGATCAGAATCTGTCTCTGGGTCCTCGTCCATGTCATCATCATCCATGTCCAAGCTACCAGTGAGATACTGGTTGAGAGACTGAGTTTTGGCTCCAGGAATTGTAGCTTCTCTAATTATCTGCATGATCTCTTCAATGCTCTGCATTGGTTGATGAGCCTCCTCAAATTGGTTGCTCATTGTGTTGTCCACCATCAGATCTGCCGGAAGGTTCGTCAAAAACCACTCGTGACTTCGAATATCAGGCATAGTTATTCTCTGCATAAAACGATATTAGTCTCCATTTTAAGGTAAGAAAAAAACAAACAAGGGGGGCTTAACTTGAAATGGAATATTAATTTGATGATTCATCTCACTTCAACTCTTCACATGGAAAGTGTTAGCTTTATGTAACACAGTTTTAAATGTCCAAACTGATTGGAAATCACAAATTTGGAAGATTCTGCTTCTTCTTCAACAAACCTCACTCATGATTTTGTAGTTCTCAACAAATTTTAACTGATAGTTAATAGCATGCTAGAGAATTAAAAAGAGTGTTTGAAAGTCTCTAGCTATCAATATTTTAGGAGAGAGTTAGAAGGGTAATTGAAAGTGTGTGTAACAAACCCAACACTGATAAATGCCAATGGGACCGTGAGCTGGAAAATTTGGAGGCAGGGAAAAATTGTAAAGTGATGGTTAACAGAAGAATAAACAGCGGGCACAAGATCCTATGCACATGAAAGTGCACAAGAGTGAGAAAGAGAATAACAAATTATTTGTTGCAAGATTTTGTAGTACCATTCTAGAAATAGAACAGCAAGAGAGGGAGAGAGGGGTGGCTGATGTAATACTTTCTCTCTCTGTCGTTTCTTCCTTCTGGAGGATTCCTTTCTTCTCTGTCTTTTGGTTTCATCTGTACTAGCTAGTAGCTGATGTAATACTTTCTTATCCATTGTAAGAAACTCATCATCATAATACCAATACAGATTTATAATCCTGAGTTGCTCCCTTCTAGATACATAACAGTGTGTTGCTAGCACATTTTTAAGATTCAATCGTATAAACGAAGCACAAAATTTTCAGATCGAAAAATTAGAAAAATTATAAGCTGACCTGTGCAGGATCTGCGACGAAGATCCTTGAGATTAGATGACGGCATTCCGGAGATATATGAACATAATCAGGAATTGAGTACTGGACTTTCAAAATCCTCTGCAAACAAAATCCAACTGTTTAAACAAAATCGAATTGCAGTGACCTAAACACGGGTCCAGTAAGTAAGCTACCTGAATTGTCTTTCGGAAATTTGCAGGTTCCTCTGGATCCTCGAAAGGATATGCACCTACCAACATGACATATAAGGTCACCCCACAGGACCACACATCTGCAATCTGAGTCACAGTTGAATGCAAAGTATATTACAGAAAATGCATAGCTGTACTGAAAGTAGTGCTTTCAGATTATAATCTAAAATTTAGTTTCATGTGTAGGAGATCAAGCATAACATTAGTCACAACCCGATCTAACCATAAATGAAAAGTAAACAATTTGAAGATCCACGATATATTAGTCTCACAATTATCAAACTTCTCTTCAAGTTCCACAACCACTGATAAGAAACATGCATAGAGAAAGTGACAAGAAAACAATGGAGGACCGTTTTGATATTCAGTTTGGAGAACTATAAGTGATGGGGTTGATCTTGATCGTCACTGGGATTCTTATTACTCAGAACACCACAAGGCTCTCAGAAAAAACTCCATTTTCTGAAAGAATTCACACTTCACACTGGGAAACCATGAAAGAGATTGCAATGAGTCTTAAATAGAAAAAAATATTTTTCATTTCTCACTCTTGGTTATGTTCTATTGTTCGGGGAGAAAGAGCTCAATGTACTAGTTAAGGTGAAAAGTATTACACTATTGTCCTTGTAAGTTGTAGGTCTTGTATGCTGTTGACATGCCAACAAAATACAACTCCAGATATCAACCAAAGTCTACTACTCACTGAATTAGATTTAACAAGCAGGATGATGCTAAAACAGTGACAATCCAATTAAACCTGTAGTGATTACGGAACATATCATTATATGTTTTTCCATGCAACACCTAGATAGTGTCATAGTGTCTTTACTGACATTAAGATGGTAGATTCTATACTGCATGGAACAAATTAACAGGTTGTTGTGGTCACCAACATATAATTGCAAACTATAAGAACCAAATAAGCCAATACAACAGTTCTATGAATTTTCTTCGGGGATGGAAGTTACATAATACCTTGCCATCATATTCTTTCTTAAGCAAAACTTCAGGAGCAATGTATGCAGGGGTTCCGACTGTAGATTTTGGTTGTGAATGTAGTACAGAGGACTGCAAAAGTAAGACAATCAGGATTTATGTCACAGATAGTACAAACTGATCCACAAAGCCAAAGTACAGAGGAAGAAAATTCTTGATCTTGGGGTACAATAAAATTGCAATGAACTTCCTAAACAGTACCCGGTTCCAATGTCAATCTGGAATGCAAGTATTGTAAATGCGAAGGTATCAACAAATAAAACAGTATGAAGAAAGAAAATTACCTTCGAATACCCAAAATCACAAATCTTCAAACGAGGAGCTGGACTGCCATCCAACAATGTGTTCTCCAACTTTAAGTCACGATGGCATACTTGCTTTATTAAAGAAGAGAAATGGAGACATTCAAGTCAGACAATTTACTATATCTTTCAGGCAGAAAATGCACTAACGAGAAAGTAAAGACTAAAGTTGCCAAACTCATGTACCATTGCATGACAGAAGCTAACCCCTGATATAAGTTGTTGGAAGAAGAACCGTGCCTGCAGCAAAACATAATAGACATTAAGGGTAAACGGTAACTGCAACAACACTGGAAAGAATGCTTGATTGGAAAAGATAAGAACCTCATCTTCACCAAATCTTCCTGCTTTGCAAATCCGTTCAAATAACTCTCCTCCAGAAGCATATTCCATCACAATAGCCAAATGTGTAGGTGTTAGTATGACCTATACTTTCAGAGAATGAGAACTGATTAAAATACGCCTTAGGTATATGTAGGAAGAAATCGGCTAAGACTTTGGATGTGTACAGAAAGAGAACAAACCTCCTTGAACCTAACAATATTGGGATGCCTCAATGATCTGTGATTTATAATTTCCCTTCGTACATTTTCATCTATCTGTTAAGAAAAAAACATGACTAAGCTTAATGTAATGCAGGGAAAACCACATGCATGCAACACAATACCTTTCAAACTTCATTTAACTCTACAGCATAGCTTAGCATGTAAAATCCAACGAAATTGATTCACATAAACTCTAGATAAGCTTCACCATAAGGGGGAATGCTGGTGTACATGTGACTTCACAAACAAGTGTCAAGGGTTTAAGGCAGATATAACATTAGTTAAGAAAGTTTGCTATCAAGCACACTGTAGCATTTGCACTTTCAATTGAATCACCGCAGCCAACATTTAGAACCAAAAACAACACTTATCATTATGCTTTGAAAACAGTAAGAGTTCAAGGGTCTTCCACTGTCTACTAATTCCAATATTGAGCTTAATTTTTATAGGTAGAAGAGGAAAGCAAAATCTAGGTTCATATTCCCAAAGGCCGGAAATTCCATCCAAACATAAGAACAGCAAAACCAGTGCATACAATTAGATTAGGCAGCACGTACACATCTCAATTCTAAACAGACTGAAATCCAGATGCACACCCCTATTAATCACCTACACCTCTTTTAGCACCGTCCAACTGAAAACCAAAGCACCCACCACCACTAGTAGAACCATTTCCAACAAAGAACCCAACCAATCAAATCATAACCTACAGACTTCAGTTGCCAAAATCCCCCACCCAAACTAAAACTTTACGAGCACGATAAAGAGAAAAGGAGAGCTTAATTCACGAAAGAAGAACAAAAACAGAAAAAATTGAGCTAAAATGGGAAACAAACCTTTTCACCTCTCTCAATATACTTCACAGCAACAAGCTCCTCAGTGTGCTTGTCCCTCATGAGCCTAGCCACACCAAAATTCCCCGACCCAATATCACGGACCAGCTCATACCTATCACTGTCATGCATGATTGGCATATCCATTCCTGGCCCAACAGTCATCGCAGAACGATCCATCTCCACCCCTTTACAAATCCCACCTTTACTTTTTCTATCACTATGAACCAAAACAACAAAACCCCAACAGCAAAATCTTAACTCTCACATTGAATCATCCAAAACCCAGATCAGATCTTTGAAAAACAAAACCAGGGTCGCTGCTGACAAAAATAAAACAAGGGAAAGCTGGTACTTGAGCCCGTGTGAAAAGGTTTCAACTTTCACCAACCAAACTAAATGGGGATATTTTATTCTTTCTTTCAGAGTTCGCAGTGGTTGAAGGAGGAAGTTGCAGGAGCAGAGGGTCGGTGATAGGCTCGTGAAAGTGAAACTGAACCTGAAAGTGAAACCTCTCTTTCTTTTCTTTTTCCTTTATTTTTCCTCACCCTCTCTTCTCTTTCTGTGTGCCTTCTTTCACCAAAGTTTATCTTTTTGATTTTATCCAAAACTCTGAGAATCTGAGATGCATGAGGCTACCATGTTTTTAATTTCTTAATTTTTCTTTTCTTTTCTTTTTCTTTGGATTTTCTATTTTGTGCTTTCAGCAACTCCAATGATGATCGGATCAGTTTACATCTGTTTGTCACTAAATCAGTGAAACGTGTCAACCACAGACTGAGAAATTAAGGAACACCTTTACCATTTTTCTAGTTCAACTCAGTTGCAACCTTTTTCGTTGGGAAAAAAATGAGTGACATGATTCAAGTAATGCTAAAAATCATTTTATTCTTAGTATTTTAATGGAATTGGAATCTATTTCGTTTTAGTACTTCAATGGAATTGGATTGTAATGTTTTATTTTACAAAAACATCTTAAAATATTTAAAAAGAAAATATATTTAAGTTATGCTGAATTTTTAAATGATATGATATTATTAAATATATCAAAACAAATATTTCAATCATGAAAATTTTAGTACTAATATTCCAACCTTAAATTTGTTATAATAACATCATTAAGGTCAATTAACAATTGGCTCGATCAATCATAATTTTACTCCATATATTTTTTTTTATTTCTTCAATGATATACAATTGTCAAGAGTTTGTTCATGACTCAGAGCTAGACATAACTAGAAGGGAGCACCCATAATTGAGCAAAGATATAAAGGTGACAGAATGGTGTCAGTAACAGTGGCAACAAAGAATATTTAAAAAATGGAACAATAATGTATGCAAATAAAAAGAAATAGGCATTAGAAGACAAATAAAAGTAGATGGATAAGTTAATAGAAATGCAGAATGTGCATCCTCTTTGTTTGGTTGATAGTAAAGGCAGTATATTAAAGTTGTCGAAACTTCATGTCGAAGCAAAAGGAAAACGATATATTGGACAAATATATATATTTAGACAATGTATATAAAGTTTTATTTGGATACATAACTTCATAAAATATTTTATTTAAAAATTATTGGACAATGACTTGTATCATAAAATTAATGAGGATGTTTTCAAAATAAATAAGAACGATGAAACTGTAAGATTGCTCTTAAATAATGAGTCTACTTATTTATAGATATTTTCTTTCATAGAGAAAGAAATAAGAAAGGAAAAGTAAAATTAATTTTTTTTTTTCACGAGTTAAAATTAGTTTAATTTATAAAAGATATTTCCTATTAATTTTTCCAAAAAAACGAGTTTCTTATTGTATTATTTAAATTTAGTTTTAAGGAGAAACTAATTTTATTTTCTACTTTTTTCTTTTGTTTTTAAATCTTATAAAGAATTTTCCTCCAAACAAACATAATATTTTCTAACAAATTTTATAGTACTTTTCATAACCTTGTTTATAAATATGATCTACAAGAAACGAGTATAATATTTTTTTTCTATTTTGAAAACATTGAGAGTGCATTGTTGTTTTATTTTTCTAGAACATCTCATAAATGAAGTATTTTTCTAAGCTAATATTACTCATCTTCCCTAAGTTAATTAATACTTTCTATTATTTCATTATAGTTGTTAGTTTAGGTCACTATATATAGTGTGGTCTTTTTAATATTTTAGAGGTTGGGAAAAGAGAAAAAAAATTAAACTTTGTATTGTGCAATTCGTTATTGTTTGTTTGGGCATGTGATTCGTTATAATATTTGTGAATTATTGTATTTCTTTTTGGTACGTGTTCATTAAAAACTAATTAATAGATATATCATTGTTTCTTGTAATTTTATTGAGTGAAAATAATTTTTTTCTTCTAATTTTACTTTACTTATTATTTTTTTCTCTCTCATTTTTCAACCAAGATATGAGAAGAAAAATGCTCTCTGTTTACCCTATAAACATGGGATTGTATTGTATTTGTCAACTTTCTACTCACTCTCATGAAAGTTAGAACACTCTTTGCATTATTTTGTTAGAAATCAAATAGTATTTTGAAATGTAAGAATGCGTTTTTCCTACAAGAATAAAAAATAATTGAAAAGAACATAAATTGGGAATGTAGAATTTTCATGTTTGCTTGGTATTCAAAATATATTTTTGGTATTGGCCATTTGAGAAAGTGAATTACAAAGTGATTTGCTTCAATTTTATTGTCATGATAAGGAATGAGTGAGTTGTATTCTGTCGAGAATGAGAAAATTGATATTTTAGCCACCTTATAACTTCTGCTTTAACTCTATTTATTATTTTATAATTTAAAAATATCCCTAGAAATGTTAAAATTCATCCAAACATTAATTTCAAATTTCTTAGAAAATAACATTAATAAAAAAAGGAGGTGCACTTTATTCGGTCCAAACAATTAACAAGACATGCACGTAATTTGGGCCGAGAGAGAGCCTAAATATTTATAAAAAGAATCTTACTTCATGAACTCCATAATTGTTACCTGCACCATAGTAAAAAGATCCAAAGACAAAAATACCCTTGACCTATAACTTTACTTGAAACCTAATTCTTCTTCCTTTCTCTTTGTCCCTAGGTTTTGGTTTGCATGAGACAACTGCTGTACACGACACTTGTGCTACTCTTATAGTTGATATTATCATTACTGCATTAGTGCATTTCGTCACACTTCATTGTTATTTTTGCAAAAGAACATGTAAGTGCGTCCTTTTTTTTCTTTTACATTATGAAATTGTAACTTTTTTTTATTGATTATTTTGGGAGATTTTTAGATTGTTTTTTCAGGATTGGATTGCATAATGTTGGGAATAGTCCAAGTGTGAGTCAAAAAGTCCCACATTGGATAGAAAAGACAAAGTTAAACACTATATAAGAATAAAGACCCATAACAACATTGCCTTAAGGTTTTGGGGTTAAAGTGGTGTCTAAGGTCTTATATGTGTAAGACTAATGTCATATAACCATATAGAACCATAATCTCCCAATAACCATATGCCATAACCATGCCCATAACCGTATATGAAAAATATATATAACTTATCAGTGGTATCAGAGCCGATGGTTCGGAGTGACTGACTGCATAACCATAACCAAAGGGGTCACTCATACACACCTGAAGGGAAATATACCATATGAAAAAAAGAAAAAAACAAGGGACTCACCCTTGAGAAGAGATGTTGGGAATAGTCCAAGTGTGAGTCAAAAAGTCCCACATTGGATAGAAAAGACAAAGTTAAACACTATATAAGAATAAAGACCCATAACAACATTGCCTTAAGGTTTTGGTGTAAAAGTGGTGTCTAAGGTCTTATATGTGTAAGACTAATGTCATATAACCATATAGAACCACAATCTCTCAATGACCATAACTATGCCATGACCATGACCATAACCTATATGAAATATATATAACCTATCACATAATTAGTGTTTTGGCTTCATCATTCATGAACATCATTTTGGAATCATTCCGAAATATTTTTCTAGAGTAAATATTCTAGAAGCATGTTGTAAATAAATATTCTAGAAAGGTGTTTCAAGATGACCGATCTTGGAACATATTTCAAAATATAATTAAACATAATATATTGTATGATAGACATGCATAAGATATCATTAATTACCTCTAAATAGATTTGTTCATAATGTCATCGATTAAGTTCTTTAAGTAAGTTCAAGTCAAAAACAACTCATAACTCCTATCACATGCCTAGCAATGTTGCAATACCACAATGACCATCAATCTTTACATCAACAATAAATATATATATATATATATATATATATATATATATATATATATATATATTTATATATATTTTTTTTTTTTGGATGAACCTCAACATCAAATGGATCCATAAATGAAATTAATTTTCATACCAAATTCTTACCAAAGTATCATTTATTTTTCCATTGTTAGATTGTCAAGTAAATGAACTACCATGCTAAGAATGCATGACATCAACCTACTAAAAATAAGATAAGTTAGACTTATTTGATCTTGTAAGCTTATTAACACACCCCATTTTTTGCCCCTTTGTTTTGACCTTGTGCACACAATGATGTCATATATAGATGTACACTGCCAAACTCTTTAAATTTATTCAAGATGATATCAAATTCCTTTTAGATATACCAATGTATGAACACTTCATCATATGAAACATCATAAAAACTTAATTGTGGACATCCACTAAATGTAGTGACATGGTACCAATATCATATGAAGTTAATTCACAAAATACCTTATCTAACTCAACATATTTTACTCGATCATTTTTTTTTCGCAATATGTTGCAATGCATATTTTGACACAAAAATCGTGTAGTTTTTTTATGTTGTGATGTCACATGATTAACCATATGAAGACTTTTCTTAAATGAAACTTTAATTATATTATGTTGTAAGGTTATCATGTTGTTAATTAGTTCCCAATAAAAACACAAGTCTCTCATGTTAGGCTTCAACCCTACATAAGAAAACAATTATAAACAAAGATAAGTTTGACAAAACACATAACAAATTATATAGTGAAAATAGTCATACCTATTTGACAAATGAGTTAAAAACATATATATTTTTTAAAATCCAAAGCATCCAATGCTCTTATGTGTGCTCCATCAAATAAGGAATACTTTAAGATGCATGCCTATAATGGAGAAAAGGAAATGTAGGAGACTCTTATCATTACATATTAGGGTTCCATATAGGTAAGAGTGACAAACTCATTCTACTTACTTAATAACACAAGTTGTACTATGGAAGAAAATGAGAGCATATCAAGTATGCTCAATAAATTTTAGATAGTATAAGCTTTGTTTTGTAGGTAAGTACTATAATTTATATGATGATATTGACAAAACATTGTCCAACTTACCTAAGCCATGAAGACCACAAGTAATAACCTTGAGGATCTCGGAAGGGTTAGATGAAGTGTTTGCTGAAGAGCTTATTTAAATCCTTAAATCTCATGAGCTAAAATTATAATAAGATTAAATGATAATAAAGGAAAGAAAAACTAATTCACTTTAAAGACACAAAATAAGAGATATACACCTACTAAAGCTTTGAAGGTTGAAAAACTAATAGGTGAACCTTCAAAGAATGAAGACTTTGAAGTTAAAGATGAAATTTCCTTCATCTTAAGGAAAATCCATCACATGTGGAGGAATAAAGTAGGTTTCAAAGGAAAAAAGTTTCAACCCATCAAAGAAAAGACTCAAGGGAAAAGAAGCAAATAATAATTAAAAAAGGACAAATTGTCTCTTCAAGAAAGACATAAAGAAAGTCCTTATGTCCATGTGGGAGAGCCTAAACGATTTTGAATATAAAGAAGAAGAAGAAGTAGCCAACATGTGCTACATGACAGACATATGTTTGATCTCTCATCAAATGAGTCTGACAAAGAGATTATACTATATAATAGAAACAATCATGAGCTTCTCTCCATATCATCTCTTCTTTCTAAAGCTTACACGAAATCGAAAATAAAGATAAAGTCCTTATCAAATCAAATATCAACTTCTCACTTTTCACACGGTTCAAGTCATGTATACATACTTGTTGCATAAGGCTTATGTGAATCTTAATTTATAACATAAGTGTCTCATAATATTTTTGTTGGTCTTCAATTATATATGCTTTAAAGTATATATTTCCTTTAATGATATATTTGTTATGAATATGTATTGTCTTTGATATGCATATTATATATAAACCAACTCTAAAAATGATATCTTTGATTATAATAAATAATACTTATTGTGCAGAAGTTTATAATACCTTGGTGTGGTGCAAAGAAATACCAAGTGCACATACAACTTAAACAAAGATGTTGCAAAGAGCAATAAATATTTTTTATTCAAAAAGTAGACAAAGTATACTAAGAAGTGTTAGATGCACAAGGACTATATACAATTTTGTTAAAGTACTATACCATAAATGAAATTTGATGAAATATCAAACACAATTAACAAAAATAAGACACACTTCAAATAACTTGATGATAATATTGTAATTTTTTGTTGTGATAGAATTAGGTATGGCTAGGACATAATCTTAAAATTATAAATGTTTTAGTATCGTAATTTGACACATTTTTTATGTATAATATAGTAAATGTAATGCAAAGAAAGTTTGGATGCATATAAACAACAAAGACAATTGTTTGATGAATCTGAACTGATGTGTATGATTTGGTGTAAGTTTGTGTGTTGTATATTTGACTTTATGCTTGTTTGATATGGTTGAAATTTATGTTGATTGGGAAACTTCGAAACTGATCATTTGCATGAATGGGTACTCCTTTTCATGTGCTAAAACTGTTTTGAACCAAATCACTAAGAAAGGAATACCAATTTGGGTGATTAATCAGGTTTGAGTTCACTCAATTGCAGAAAATCTTCTACTGCGGATTTATATGTCATTGAGTGGCAGCCCCCACTGTTGAGCTCCACTTTTTGCACATTGTTAGGCGTTGAGCGACATCCAGGTGGCATTAAGCGCCAATAATCATCGCAGGTCTAGGAGCATTTTAGCTCTAGGGCATTGACCGAAAGTTCTCCACTGTTGAGTCCTTTTGTGAATGCTTGGATGCTAAGTGACGCCTATGTGGCGTTGAGCGCCACTTACTGTTAGGGGAATGGCGTTCAACGCCACCCCTAAGCGTCAATTTCTTATACTAGCTTTGTTTCTGTGCACTGTTATCCTTGGTGATGCTTTTTATTGTTTGAGCTACTTTGTTTATTGTTTATGATTAATAATGAATATGGGAATGATGTTGTGATGGTGTTGTTAGTATATGCCTTGATATAAGAGATGTCAAGAAAGAGGTATTCTGAACTCTAATAATCATTCAAACTCAAATAGAGTATAATGATTTATGTGGTAAGAGTCGTAGGAGATCCTAGTCTTTGAACTTGTTTTTGGGACCTAGGCGTGAAGGAGATTAACCTTGTGCGTGGTTGGGTGATAACCCCTTGAGGCTAGACTCTGCAGAGTCTAGGAACCATCATATGTGCACACTTCCAATGAATTCTAAATCAAAGACATGTATCTGGATAATTGAGTTTAGTGTCAACTGTTATGTGTGCATAAACATGTATTATATATATATATATATATATATTTATATATATATATATATATATATTTATATTTTTGAAAGTGATATGACTTACTTTCTTTTGAATAACTTTATTTGTATGCTAGCTTAATCTGTGGTGTGTTTATGTTGTTTGATTTTCTTTTGTTTTCTTTTGGAATGATCACTTAATTGTGTGGAGGACACAAGTAAGAAAGCTCCTCTGGTGGACAATAGAGAGGTTGTTGAGTAGTGTTTAGCGTTCTTGAAGTTATTGTACAAAAATACATAAATCTTTTGAAAAACTCTTGGTGATTTTAAGTATATATATATATATATATATATATATATATATATATATATATATATATATATATATATATATACTAGTTTTTTGACCCGTGGAATGCACAAGATTATTTTTATTATTGATTATAAATTATAAATGTGTAACAAAATATTTTAAGAATTTAATGAAGTATAAATTAATATATAAAATGTTAAACTTAGATAATAATATTATTGACATGATAATAATAACAAATTTCATTCCAATAAAATGAGATATTACTTTCAATCAAATATTTTGTTATTAGTATATTATATTGTGAAGCACACATAATTTTTGTTTGCAATTGAAGCCATATTCAGGAAGTGTCAAAAAAGATATGTCATATAACCAAGTTAAATAAACATAAGTCATGAAATACACCATTTTGAACAACAACATTATAGAATTATGCTTAATCTAATCACAACAACAACCATTAACAAACACTTCAATATTTGGTTCGATAAAATCATTGTCTGGTTGAAAGACAACAATATCACCTTCTTTTAACTCATTTTCAGAACAAAATACCCTCCCACCTTGATCCATCTTTGTTGAACTTCTACTTTTATTCGATATTAGGATTTTGCAATTGACTATAGTTTTAGGCCCTATAAGAAATACATCTTGTACATTCTCGTCCCGAATGAAGTTGGCAAACTTTGATGGCAAGTCCTGTATGATTCAAATGTTATTGTTAGTGCATTAATTATTTTCATTTAATTATATGTAAATTGATATTAAATAATACTTGAAATGATAAAAAGAATTCATAAGGCATATACCAAGTGACTTGCTTTGCTTTGATACTTTGCCAATTTGACTAAAAATATAGATCTTGTTTCTTGATGACTGATACGACACATAAATGTTGACAAACTCCTTGGTGTACAACCACCTTTAAACATGATTACGTGAGATAAAGAATTTCCCAAATACTGAAACTGCATGTGAGAGTCACTTTTGATGTCATACAAATCTCTCATATTACTCCAACCTTCTATGATTTTTGGGTTATTTGAATCCATGTTATAGGTAACTGTCGTGCTCTTACTATTTACATCTACCAAGTGCCATTGTGGACCTAATTCGTGTTCATAAGCAACAACAAAGTGTCGATCGACAAATCCAAATGGCTACAAATTAATAAAGACAGTAAAAACATGAATATATTTATCTCTGCAACGAAATGAAAACATAAAGAAAAACATATATATATATATATATATATATATATATATATGTACAAATTGTTTTTGTTCAAAAGTCTTATGTATTTATTACAAATGAAAAATAAATTTAAACTTTATAAAGTAATAAAAAACATTACACCCAATAAATAACAACTAAAATAAGAATAAATTTTAAATATTTAAAATACTTGAAAAAAAAAGAAAATTCAAATTTTTGTTAACGGATGGTTTTATCTCCTATATAATGGTACTATATATCGATATCTTTGTTTACCATTGTGGGAAAAATCTGAACGTCTTAATGTGGCTGATACAGTGGAAATCAGGATGATAGAGTTGACAGTAGAAAACACATACAACAACAAATATCAATGCTTTCCAAACATGTATTTCTGTGGTTAAATTTACAACATACCTGACAACATATGTAGATTGTGTTGAAGTTCCAAAGTATTGTTCTGTTGTTTGCTCCATCTGTACTGGTTTGCTCCATCTCCATTCCTCTAATTGCATAACAAAGTCACGGTTGAAATATATGGGTAAGTGAAAATTATGGATGGAATGGTAAAGGGGAAGTTGGGAATGGAAGGGCAAAGAGCATCACGTGGAAAAGGAATCTTACCTGAAACTGGCAGCACAATTTCAGTTTCACGTGCAAATAGTGGCTTTAATTGTAAAGTAATTGAAATATATGTTGTATGTGTTTTTTGCACATACTTTAATATATAAAGTAACTGAAACATAAAACATTTACAAACTATAACATATTATATTTTATATTTGTTATACATATAAGAGTTATAACAGTAAAGCCACATGTACTGCAGTAACGAATAAGAAGATGTAGGTAGATATTTTTTCTACACAATACAGTAAAGCCATAAACATAAATTAAAATAACAACAATTGAGAATCTTTATAACAATTATAATATTTGTACTGCAACAACCATGGTGTTCAAAACATCAATCCATGAGTGGACGACAAATAATGCAATTCAAACATGTATCAATGACCATGTACTTTTCAATATCGCTGTAGCTATAAAAAAAAAATATCCTCAAAGCGTATACTATACACCATTGCATATTATAATCTGCAACAAAAGAAAGGAATTATAGTTAAAGATACAATAATTGACAAATTATAAGAATGTTGTTAAAGTAAGTTGTATACCTCTTATCAAAGATTTTCAAATATTTCTTTGTAAACCACATTTGTAGTTGTATTGCTTACTTTTCCATCTTCATCCAGAATTAAAATTTTGAGTCCTTTCTTTGTTGTCACTCTAGAAATTGCTACGTACAATTGTCCATGAGTAAAAACTAGGCGAGGAAGATAAAGTCCAACTTTAGAAAGAGTTTGTCATTGACTTTTGTTTATTGTCATTGCAAAGCATAAGGATATTGAAAATTTCCTCCTTTGAAATTTAAACGGGATGCTAGAATCAGAAGGTGTCAAGTTCATTCTTGGAATGAAAATTTTGTCACCAACATTTTGATGGGCAAAACAACAACAAACAATATACCAGAGAATGCAGTGGATATAATTTCCCCTAACTTGCAAGAATCTATGAGGAGCAATAATCAAAGAGTAGCAATAATAAATCACCAAAAGCACAAATAAAGGCACCAAGATTTTTAACGTGGAAAACCCCTCAAATCAAGGGTAAAAACCACGAGTCGTCCAGAACAAAGAAATAGCTCCACTATGATCAACAAGAGTACAAAAGAGTCTCAATCAATAG